>Ga0123357_10002380_pt1 | contig 20942 bp, 17 predicted proteins | sample TergutEmb28metaG_FD_89873 | JGI IMG/M metagenome (GOLD analysis project Ga0123357, IMG submission 89873) | Embiratermes neotenicus P4 segment gut microbial communities from Petit-Saut dam, French Guiana - Emb289 P4 | ecosystem: Host-associated > Arthropoda: Insects > Digestive system > Gut ... | reverse complement strand
GCGGGCGGTTCAAAAAAACTGATGCCGAAAATTCCGCTGCCGGCGGCGCAGCCGCCGGTTTAGCAAACGCCGGAATCAGACGCAACGCTGGCATGACCCCATTGCTGATCACAAAATTTTGCCCGATGACTTCCGGCGCGGAAAAAGCTTTAAATACCGCGGCGCAAAAACTTAATTTATCCGGCAGAGCTTATCACGGTATTTTGCGCACAGCCAGAACCATAGCCGACCTTGACGGCAAAGATTCCCTGGAAGCCGTCCACGTCCTTGAAGCTGTTGAACACCGGCGGCTGGGTGATGATCCCTGGGATATTTTTACCATGTAACCGGGTTATAATCTCCCCGCTAATAGAGGGATTTTATCCAGTAAGGTTCTTTCGATTTTTTTATTTCCCGCCGTAATTCCCAGTTTTCTGTCCGGCCTGGCTTCGCCGTGGAAATCGCTTCCGGCTGTAACAAAAATATCGAGGTTGTTGGCTATTTCTTCCAGACGTTTACATTCACCGGCTTTTGCCGTAGGATGCCAGGCTTCCAGCCCGTCCAGACCCGATTCTTTTAAGGCCTTGATGTAATCCGGAAGCCGGCCCCATCCAATATAAAGGGACATGGGGTGGGCCAGGATTGCCAGTCCTCCGGATTCGTGGATTACAGAAACAGCCAGCTTAAAATCCAGGCCCGGTTTAGGTATATACAGGGGCCTTCCTTTTGCCAGATATTTGGAAAAAGCCTGTTTGTTATTTTTAACGATTTTGTGTTTAACCAGGTAAGAGGCAAAATGCGGGCGGCCTATTGTATTTCCGCCTGCCAGCGCCAGAAGGTCTTCGTAGGCTGCGTTAATGCCAAAATCATCGGCCATTCGTTTAAGGATTTGCCTGTTCCGTTCCTCGCGGCCGTGAGCCAGGAAGGCCACCGCGTCAAAAAAACCCGGTACCGGATTTACAATTCCCAGCCCCAGCAGATGGAATTCGCCGGAAATTGCCTCCTGCATGGAAATTTCCAGTTCTATACCCGGAATAAAACCCATACCCAGCGCCCCGGCCGCTTTTTTGGCTTCTTCAAGTCCGCCGATTGTATCGTGATCGGTCAGGGCCATTACTGTAAGGCCGTGTTTTATTCCCAGTTCGATCAGTTCTGCAGGAAAGCAGCTTCCGTCAGACGCGTTTGAATGAGTATGCAGGTCTATCATAATGATCATTGTGCACTGCTTTGGTATAATTGACAATTCGGTAGTTTATGCCGAAAATAAATGGAAGGGGAGATTTTTGTTGCACGGCGGAACTTCGCTTTGCAATTATTGACTGATCCGGTTTCGGATCGTACAATGAAAATAACAAGGGGACGGTCCGTATTGTCTGAGTATAATTTAATTAACGGAATTGTTGTTACAGCGGGCCGGCAGCCGCGTAAAAGGGATTTGTGTATTTCCGGATCCAAGATAGTTCCGGCCGGTTCCAAAAAAACAGTGTCCGCTGATTTTAAAGAAAAATCTTTTATTTACCCCTCTTTAATTAATACCCATGACCATCTTCAGGGTAATTACCGTCCGCCTGTCGGCCCCCCAAAGGGAAGCTTTTACCTGACTTGGTTACCCTGGGACAATGATCTTAAAGCCTCGGATACTTTTAAGGAACGTTCCAACCTGAGCCGCGAAGACCTCTACGCTTTATCCGGGTATAAATGCCTTTTCTCAGGGGTTACTACCGTAAACGATCATTTCCCGCAAAAACTTAACAGCGCCATTGTGCCCACACTTCCGATCAGGGTCATTCTGGATTACGGCCTGGCCCATGAATCATCTTCCTATGATTTAAAATGGGGAGACGGAATAATAATGGAACACAGCAGGGCCGTAAAAAATAACTGGCCTTTTATTACCCATTTGTCCGAGGGTTTTGACAGTGAAGCCATGCGCGGGATCGAAGACCTGGAAAAACTTGGCGTCCTGGACAGCCATTGTCTTTTGGTCCATTGTATCGGGTTCAGCGACGGGGACATTCAAAAGACCGCGGATGCCGGAGCCAGTGTTTCCTGGTGCGGTTTTTCCAATATGTTTATGTTCAATGTTACGGCCAAAATCCGTAAAATGATAAAAGCTGGTGTAAATGTCACTATAGGCACCGATTCCTCCGCGACCGGATCAGCTAACCTTCTTGAAGAGATGAAGTTTGACCGCGCGTTATACCGTAACCTGTACGGCGAGGATCTTCCCGCGAAAAAAATTTTTGAGATGGTTACTGTAAACGCGGCAAAGGCATTCTGGATGCAGGACAAAATCGGCGCTCTGGAAGAAGGTAAACTCGGCGATATCCTTGTACTAAAAGCCAACAACAGCGACGCTTACGAGAATCTTCTTTCGGCTTCAATGAAGGATATTGAACTGCTTGTCCTTGCCGGCAAACCGATTTACGGCGAAATTCGTTTTGCGGACCTGTTCGGTCTGCCGGGCGATAATCTGCCGGCCGGTTTTTCCAGGATCCAGGTCGGCAAGAGGGAAATGTTTGTTGCCGGGGATCCTGCCGGTCTTTACAGGACAGTAAGAAGCAAAGTCGGCCTTAAAAAAATTCTTGATTATCTGCCGTTTGAACCGGGAAACAATTAAATGCCAAAGCCATTGCAGTTCAGGGCAGGTTCCCTGATTTACTTCCGGGGCGACCCGGCAAACCAGGTTTTTATACTCCAGAAAGGCAATGTCAATCTGGCCTACCAGGATATCGAAACCGGCGCGGATATGCATGATCTGGTGCAGCCCGGTGAATTTTTTGGAGTAAAGTCGGCGCTGGGCCGTTATCCAAGGGAAGAAAACGCCATCGCCCTGCAGGACGCGGCAATCATGTCTTTTACTGTTCCCGAATTCGAAGCCCTTGCCGCCGCCAATACCAGAATAATAATGAAGATGCTCAAGGTTTTTTCCAACCAGATGAGGCGCATACACGGCCAGGTCTCCAGTTTAATGAAGGAAGAAACCATTAACCCGGAAGCGGGCTTGTTCAATGTCGGCCAGTATTATTTAAAGAACAAGCGGTATACCCAGGCCAGATACGTATTCAGCCGTTACCTGACTTATTATCCGTCCGGAAAAAACGCGCATCAGGCGGCAAAAGATCTTGAAACCGCGGAAGCCGCGATCAAATCGGGTGCGGTCTCCGGTTCATCCGCTGCAGCCGCTCCGGTTAAAAACGCGGCCGAAAATACCAGCGAAGCAAAACCTAATCCGGCAAATCTGACCGATACGGCAAAAGCCTATTACGACGCGGTCAGCCTTATCTCGCAGCAAAAATACCAGCAGGCATATCTCGAGTTTAAAAAGATCGTTGAGACAGGCACAGAGGCGGAATACGCGGCAAAGAGTTCTTTTGAAATCGGCCGATGCCTGTTTCTCCTTAAAAAATACGGCGACTGCATCAAATACTACACCATGATGATTACAAAGTACCCCAAACACCCGGATCTGGGAGACGCCCTCTATTATATGGGCCAGTCCTACGAAAAAACCAATAATAATGAACAAGCCGCGACTTTTTACAAAAAAATCCTTTCAATGGCAGGGGATCCGGAAGACGGCACTCATGTAAAGGCCAAACGCGCGCTCAAGGCTTTGGAGGCATAGAATGGCGGCAATGGACATGGCGGCCTTTGGCCGTTTTACCCGTACATTTCAGCCTGGAGAGATGATATTCTCCGAATTCGAGCCGGGCGATACTTTTTATTTTATCCAGTCCGGCAGGGTGCAGCTCGTAAAAATTATCGGCGACATTGAACGCACCCTGGATATACTTCAGCCTTCCGAAATGTTCGGCGAGATGGCCATACTGGAAAATTCTCCGCGGTCCGCCACAGCCATAGCGCTGGATACCGTTAATGTTCTGGAATTCAACAGCCAGAATTTTGAAATCCTGATGCTTGGAAATCCCCAAATCGCTCTTAAACTGCTGCGGATGTTTACAAAAAGAATCTACGATTCCAAACGGCGTTTTATGATTCTTACCCTTGACGATCCGCAGGCCAAAATTGCCGATGTCTTTTTAATGCTGGACGAGAGCCAGGCGGATATTGACAAGTCAACCGAATCCCGTGAATTCAAAACTACCGTAGATGACGTTGCACATTGGGCCGGCATGACCGTCAGCGAGACCCGCGAAGTAATAAGCCATTTTGTGACACAGCGCCGCATGGAAATGTTCCAGGATCGCATAATAGTAAAAAATATTAACGACTTCTCCCGCTTCGTAAATTCAAAAAGAAAAAAGGTATAAATAATTTTTAAACTTACAAAGCGGCACAGTTTGAAGGTCCGTACAGTTTAAGTATTCACTTTGTGTACTTTAAGCCTCCGTGAGATCAAATTCACGGGTTAACAAAAAAAAGGCTGCCCGTCTGGACAGCCTTTTTAAGTTGAACTTCAATAACGTGTTATTTCCGGCGCCTTACTACACCGGGTTTGCGTCCGCGTTTTGCGCCTGTCGGGCCTCTTTTCTTGGGCGCGGCTATGGCCTTGGGAGCTGCCGCTGCCGGGGCTTCGTCGGTGTTGATCATGTCGAGGTAGGCCGCGCCTGCCGCGGGAGCCTCTTCCTGGTGCGCAGGACGTTCATCGGTAACACCGCTGAATGACTGGTTGATATCTTCCCTAACAGTGGAACGGCGCCTGCTGAATGAGGCGAACGCGGCGTCCTGGAATCCCTTGGAAACTCCGTGCAGGAATTCGTTAAGAACGTTTGCCATGCCGTCCAGTGTGGCCTGTTTTCTCTTGATCGAAGTAATATCGAGATCAAGGATAAGGCCCGGCTGGATATGGTACGGGTTGATCATATAATCGAACTTAAAGTATTCCCTCTCCAGGAAGTGGATTCTGTCTTCAATTACACGGCGCTCGACCGGGTATTGATAATCGTACATTCCCTTGAGTTTTTCTTCCATAAGGATGATCCGTTTGTGGACCTTGTCTTTCTCGTAGACATAGGTGCGGTTGGAACGTTCAACTTCTGTCTCTGCCGGTTTGACAAAGGAAATCTCGTCCCAGACCTTGTCGATGTCTTCGTATACGGGTTCGCCGGTTTTTTCCTTGACCCGGGTTTTGATTTTTGGCTTGAGTTTCTTTGCCAGATCGTTAAAATCCGTAATTCTGCCGGCGGGTTTGGAATCTTCGTAAATTACGCTGACAATATCCCAAACGTGCTGGACTTCCGTCTCAAAGCTCTTGAGCTGAACATCATAAGCCTTGCGTTCCTCAATGAGCTGGGCGTTATCAAGGTACTTAAGTTTAACCTGATACCTTTCGTCGGGCAGATTGGCTGTATCGGTATCTTCGTATTCCTTGATCAGGACTTCCCTTGTGTTTTTGAGATTTTCGATATATTGGTAACCCATGCGGGAAGTATCCAGGATTGATGTAATGGAATTGATTGCGGTATTGAATCCCCGGTTCCTTATGTTTTCAATATCGATAATCTTCTTGAGGTTCTCGCGGATATTTAACTGATCGTAGGTCTCCGGATCGATTTCTGCGCGGAGTTCGGAAAGTTTGTCCATAATATTCTTGGCAACCAGTTTATAGCGCCTGGACTTGATTTCTTCCTTCTCGTCATCGGTGTAATCTTCGACCTTGCCGATTTTGTTGAACAGGATCTCGCTGTCTGTAAGTTCTTCCAGGCCCTGATCTATCCTTTCGTCCTTGAGTTTTTCCATCTCATGATCGATAGTGTCGATGATGTGCTTGGAAAGCAGGTCCTTGACCAGATACTCAACAGTTACCTGATAATGGAAAATCGGGCTGATAAGTTCGGAATCAAGAATATTGATTGAAAGTTTTACATCAGATACTGTCTTGGGCTTGTCTATGTTATCGTTGAAAGAACATTTGATTATTGAGTATGCAAGCTCGCCGCGGATAAAAGCGCCGGTATCGGTCTTTTGGCGGAGTATGCTGTTGGTCAGGGTTTCCAGTTCGTTAATACCGCGCTGGATGTGGCCCTGGAGGTGGCCGTACATATTCACCATGGATTTTTCGATCTCGCCCGTGTTGAACTTGTCAGCGCCGCCGACATCATCCAGCAGTTTGGCGATTTCCTTCGGGGAATAGCGCGCCAGTACCTGGGTCTCTTCCTTGTCGATGAAGTTCCTGATCTTCTTTACCATCTCATCTTCAGAGGTAACCATGTACCTGTTGAACATGTTCTGGTAATTCTGATTGAAGTAATTGTAAAGTTTTTCCTTGAGTCCGCCCATTACGTCCAGGCGTTCAAGGACATCTTTGGGCAGTCTTGCTGTCAGATGATGGATAACTTTATTGGTTTCTTCTTCCAGCAGCTGGTTTACTTCAGTCTGCTGATCACGGTATTCCTGGGCCAGTGAATTCCTGGATCCTACAGCGCTGGGCTTTTCGGGATGGAATACATTTGGGCTTTTGGGCATATCGATTCCTGCCATATTTTGACTCCTTTTCAATTAAATTCGGATTTGCAGAATCCTTTTATTTTATCTATCCATTATCGCATAATTCGTTATATTAGTATAGCGGTGTAATTTAATAATTGTCAAACCTAAAATAATGTACTTGATAATAATCAAAAATAAATTACGCCCGATCAGTTAACTTTGACCGGGCGCAACCTGGTAAAAAAACCTACCAATTATTTCCGTATGAACCGCCGCCGGAAGACCTTTCGCGGCGGGGCTTGTCCATTGCTTCGTTGACACGGAGCTGGCGCCCTTCAAATTCATGACCGTTGGTCCCGGCAATCGCAGCGCCGGCTTCTTCGTCGGTACCCATTTCGACAAATCCAAATCCCTTGGAATTGCCTGTTTCGCGATCGTAAATAATTTTTGCGGATACAACATTTCCGAAACCCACGAACAGGTTGCGGAGGTTGTCTTCTGTTGTGTTGTAGGAGAGATTACCGACGTACAATTTCTTAGCCATTGAGAGAATTCCTTTACCCGTTTTAACCTTTAATTGAAATCCGCACTTCACAGGAAGTTCAGGTTCCAGGGCTCTGCGTCCGGGTCTGCAGGGACTTTTGGTCCAGTTTATTCACGTCCACATAAATGGACGACTCCACTCCTTCCGTATATTACGGAATAGAAAAGGGGATGCGTAATAATACTTAAGGATTGAAAAAAACAGCCGGACGAGAATGACTTTATCCCTAAACTTTTTAATACTGGTATGTCACCCTTAATTAAATCATTTTTACAGGTCATACCCAAACACGAACTACTCAAACATTATTCCTACTATCTGTATAATAACACTTGCCAAGCCTTCGCGTCAATACCTTTTTTATTTATATATTGCTTTTATGGCTGATTTTAAGTCTTTTGCCGGTAAATAATTATTTTTTTCACCGGATCTCGCTTCCGGAACGCCGGATTTTTCGCTTGGGGGTGATACCTCCCGGCTGTCCCTGGCGGTTTCCGGCAAAGGCCCCAGGAATTTTTCGAATCCCAGACCCAGGGCGGCTTTTATCCTGCCGGCCAGCCTTCGCAGCGATCGTACTTCCCCCGCAAGCGATAATTCGCCGCAGATTGCTGTTTTTGCAGGGCAGGGTATTCCGGTCCGCGCCGAATATAATGCACAGGCCAGGGCTAAATCCACTCCCACATCGGTAATACGCATTCCGCCGGCCACATTGATGTATAAATCCTGATCCGACAGCCTTAGTCCCAGGTGCTTTTCAATTGCTGCTGCCACCCTGGAAACCCTTGCAGAGTCGATTCTGTCAGAAAATACCCTGCTTATGCTCCCTTTTGCCGGAACTGTCAGGGCCTGTATCTCCACAAGCAATGTCCGCGTCCCCTCCGCGACAGCCGCAGTAACAACGCCGGGCGGAAGTTCGCCTTCGCGGGTTACCAGGAAAAGCGACGACGGGTCATCAACAGCAGTAAGCCCTTTTTCGCCCATTGTAAAAATACCGGTCTCGTCCACCGAGCCAAAACGGTTCTTGGTGCCGCGCAAAAACCTGCAGTCCTGCCCGCCCGGACCTGCTGCCCTGTCGTTCTGCTCAAAATAAAGAACCGTATCAACCATGTGTTCCAGGGATTTTGGCCCGGAAATCATGCCGTCTTTGGTAACATGGGCTGTCAAAAAAAGCGCGGCGTCATGTTCCTTGACCCAGGAAATAAGTTCCCATGTGCAGAATTTCATCTGGTTGAGGGTTCCCGGTGTAAGACCAGCTTCCAGGCTGTACAGGGTTTGCGCCGAATCAACCATGATCAGCACCGGTTTAACAGCCTCAATAATAGTCTGAATGTCTTCCAGATTGCCCGAACATAAAATTTCGATTTTTTCTGCTTTTTCTTTTATACCGAGCCGGTCAGCCCTCATTCTTATCTGCCCGGCGGACTCTTCCCCGGAGACGTAAAGGATCCTGCCCCTGGTTTCTGCAGCAGCCGCGGTCTGTAAAAGCAGTGTTGACTTGCCTATTCCCGGTTCGCCGCCCACCAGGACCGCCGAATGTTTCATAACGCCGCCGCCAAGGACCCTGTCCAGTTCGCGGATTCCGCTCGATATACGGCTTCCTTCCAGAGGATCTACGGAAGCAAGCGGCATTGACTGCGGAATCGTTCTGCCCGCAGCTTCTTTCGCCGTTCCCCGTCCGGCTACCGGAGTTTCCGCAAGCGTATTCCATTCCCCGCATTCCGGACAGCGGCCCAGCCATTTGGGTTCCTCATGGCCGCATGAGGAGCATTTAAAGATAAAAGCTTTTTGTTTCTTCACCAGGGAATAATAACATGATAGTTTCCAAAGCTGTATAGGGTATGTTAGACTTGCGGAAAAGAAATTCAGCAGGAAAAAATATGGAGGAGGAAAAATATGCAAAACATTTACGATATTATCATGGCGCGCCGCACTGTCCGCAAATTCAGACAGGATCCGGTTAAAAAAGAAATACTGCTCCGTTTAATGGACGCCGCCCGGATGGCGCCTACGGGTTCAAACAAACAGCCTCTGAGCTTTGGCATTATTACCGATAAGCAGCTTTGCGCTCAAATTTTCCCCAATGTAGGCTGGGCCGGGTATTTAAAGGGAACATATACACCTGCCGAATCCGAGAGGCCAACCGCTTACATCTGTGTTTTTGCAGATGAAGAAAACAAGGGCCCCGCGGAGACCGCTGCCGGCGCCGCTATTGAAAATATTTTAATTCTTGCCCAGGCAGAAGGTCTTGGCTGCTGCTGGATGGGTGCAATTAACCGGGATAAAATAAAAGAAATAGTACAGGCGCCCCGGGAAAAATATTTGCTCTACCTAATCGCGCTGGGGTACCCGGCCGAATCGCCAAAGGCAGTCCAGTACAGCGGCGATGTAAAATATTTCCTTGATGACAGCAAAATCTTAAATGTCCCCAAAAAGTCCATCAAGGATGTGTTGATTCTGGATAAATGAAACGTTTCAATTATCCGGTGCAGATCCCAGGCCGGATCAAAACGCCAAACGGAACAGGCCGGGAAAAACGTATCCTTGTTCAATCGCGGTTTTTATTATATTATCTAAGCATTAAACAAATTTCGGAGGTATTATGAAAAACATTGCAAAAATTTTGGTAGGAGTACTTGCGGTATTCTTTTTGTTCTCGTGCGGCGGAGGTGATACAGGTCCAAAGATCCCTTCGGTAGATAAGCTGAGTATTGATACTCTGAACAGTATAGATCTTCCGGATGGAATTGTACCTTCAAGTGATGCGGATATAATGACTGCATTTAATGATGCATATTCCAACCTGCAATCAGTAGACTTTGGTGATTATTTACCCAGCAGTCTAAGCAGCGTAAGCACGGCACTTAGCAGCAGCTTAAGTGATAGTGTCACTTCAATCAAGAACAACATCAGCCGGGCAGATGATTCTGGATCTGGATCATTTGATCAGTCACTTATGGCATTGGATAATGATCAAGTTGCGGAACTGGCCAGCCGCGGTATCACAATGAAAGAAGGCAGAGTTTGGGGCAGTTATTCCGGATCGGACACCACCGCCAGTATTTACGCAAATTTTAAAATGAAATACCTGTATGACAGCGATAATGATACTTATTCTGTATTTACACCGCCGGATTGCCTAAAAGGCCAGAATAATTATAACGGATTTTTTAATATGTTTGTCAATCAAAATTCTTTAAAAATGGAAATTGGCGCTGCCTGTTCTACCGCGCTGGCATACCATAACGGAAATGATGGTTATTCCATAAAATTTATTTTTGACATGGGCGTTGTAATGTCGGCAACCATCAATTTAAATGATCAGACCGAAAACATGGGAAATCCAACTTATTATGGTACCCTCAAGGTTTACGATAAAGACGGAAATTTAAAAAAGACCTTAAATTTGACAGAGGATGATGTTTTAGGTTTCAATCCCAATCCCCCTGATGAGATATAATCTTTTATTAATTTTATCGCATTCAATAAACCGGCGCCAGTTATGACGCCGGTTTTTTTTTGCTGGCTGCTTTCAGGATTTATGGGAAGTTTTTTTACATGGTTTAAATAGTTTTTCTGATGATTTTATGTCAGAAGGAAGAAACCAGGGTTACGAGCAAAAGAGGAAAGACTTTTAGTTTTTATATTCGAAAGGATAACATTAATGGAGTTTATATCAATATTGGAAGGATTGAAAACTTAAAAGTAGAAGATTGGAAAAAATAGTATCTCCGTGTATCCTCTGTGTCTTGGTGAGCATTGTGAGAACTTCCTTTCCGAATATTTTATTCGTATTCGATTAACTTTCGTGAGTGTTCGTGGTAAAACTCTTCACTACCCTTAATTCACAAAACTAACCCTGTTCTGTTCCACCGGATGCGCTTCCTTTGTTCCCGCCGGTACGCCGATTGCTATCGCAATAGCGAAACTGTGGGTAGCTGGTATTGCAAGCTTCTGCTTAAAATAATCTGCGCGGGGTCCGGTAAAAACCGGGTCTGGCCGGCCCAGAATTACGCTTCCCAGGCCCATGGATTCTGCAGCCAGGGCAAGGGTCTGGACGGCAATTCCGCAGTCGATGCGGCTCCATTTGTTTGAGGAGTCTCCGCTTAAAAAAATGGCGAAGACAGCGCCGTGGAAAATATCTCCGGTATCCTGTCCGATGACTTTAGCCGCTTCCGCGCTTATTTCGTTTAATAGTTCCCTGTTTTGCACAACGGTAAAATGCCAGGGCTGCAGGTTGCGGGCGCTGGGGGCCTGCTGGGCCGCGGTAAGCAGGGTATCAATTTGTTCTTTTGTGAGTTTTTGATTTTTATAAGAGCGGATGCTCCTGCGGCTTGCGATGGTTTCCAGTACGGGATTTTTCATATAATTGCCTCCGATGATTACATTATAGACATTTATACCATATTAAACTAAAATTCACTACCAATAGAAGTTCAGAGGGGTAAAAGCACAGGTTTTGAACAAGCATGAATTGCTGCGGCTGGAAGGAATCAAAAAAAGTTTTGGAACTGTTGAAGTTCTTAAAGGAATAGATCTTACCGTTGACAAAGGTGAATTTATAACCATTCTCGGGCCATCCGGCTGCGGTAAAACTACGCTCCTGCGGGTAATCGCCGGGCTGGAAGATGTCGGGGGAGGCCGGGTTTTTCTTGACAGCAGGGATGTTACCGCAGACGAGCCAAACAAACGCAATGTCCGCATGGTATTTCAGAATTACGCCCTTTTCCCCCACATGAATGTGGAAAGCAATATTGGATACAGCCTGCGGTTAAGGCACGCATCCAATGACGAAATAAAAAAGGCAGTTACCGGGGTTCTGGAACTGGTGCAGCTCCCCGGTTACGGGAAACGGATGCCGTCCGAGCTTTCCGGAGGGCAGAAACAGAGGGTTGCGGTCGCCAGGGCCCTTGTCAACGAACCGTCCATGCTACTGCTTGACGAACCTCTTGGCGCCCTGGATTTGCAATTGCGCAGGCAAATGCAGATAGAACTCAAACGTCTGCAGAGCCAGCTTGGAATTACTTTTATCTATATTACCCATGATCAGGAAGAAGCCCTTACAATGTCGGACCGCATCGCGGTTATGCGGAACGGTTTGTTTGAACAGATAGGTTCCGCGGAAGAAATTTACAACAAGCCGCTTACCAGTTATGTCGCGCGTTTTGTCGGCAGCGCCAACGTATTCTGCCGGGCGGATTCGTGCATTGCGGTACGGTCCGAGCACGTAGACTTTATGCCGGTAAATACACCGGAAGCCAAAGCCGGCGGCGATGTCGGCAGCGGGCAGACTGTAAACCGCGGCGCGCAGACTGCGGATAACGGCCAACAGGCCAGGATTATCGCACGCAGTTTTACAGGCGGCCAGGTAAAGTTTACGGCGGTGTTTCCTGACGGGTCAGAAGTTACCTCCTGCCGCCAGGGCATGGACAGTTCCCTCCAGGTCGGTATGCAGGTTACGGTTTCCTGGCTGCCGGAGAACGCCGTGCCCATAAGTAATACGGATTAGCAGGATGAAGACAGCCAGCCTTAAATCCCACGAAAAAAAATTCAGTACGGCTCTGGTTTTTCCTGTTTATTTTTTCGCCGCAGCCCTTGTGCTTTTACCGCTGCTTTATATGGTAATTCTGAGTTTTATGACGCGGGAAGGGACCTTGGGAGTTTCGCTGAATTTTACTTTACACAATTACGCGCGTATCGGAGAAAAAGTTTATTTAGAGACATTTTTTGAGTCTTTGAGACTTGCGTTTATAAGTACAGTTCTGACCGCTGTTATTGGCTATCCGTTTGGATATTTTATGTCCGGCCTGGACAAGAACTGGAAAAACCGCGTCATGCTTATTTTAATAATTCCTTTTTGGACTTCTTCTTTAATGAGGCTTTACGGTTGGATAATCATGTTCAGGGCCAACGGCGTACTGGACAGTTTTTTGCTGGCAATTGGGATTATTAAAGAACCGCTGCGGCTTTTGTACAGCTACCCTGCGGTTATAACCGGAATGGTTTATGTGCTGCTTCCTTTTATGATTTATTCGGTATATACCAGTGCCGAGAAACTGGATCGCAGTCTGGTTGAGGCGGCGCGCAATATGGGAGCTTCTTCGTTTACGGCGTTCTGGACGGTAATTTTTCCCCTGACCATGCCGGGGCTGTTCTCCGGTTTTGTGCTTACATTTATTCCGTCCATGGGGCTTTTCTACCTGGCCGATATTCTGGGCGGCAACAAGGTTGTGCTGGTGGGCAACCTTATCCAGGAGCAGCTTGTCAAAGCGCACGACTGGCCTTTTGCTGCGGCCCTTAGCGCGGTTCTGATGATCCTCACCAGCGTGTTTATCGCGCTTTACCGCAAGCTTACCCGGTCCGGAGAACTGGAGGGCCTGGTTTGAAATTAAAAAAAATTGCTTTTAAAAAGTTTTATATAGTTCTTTTGCTGGCCATCATGTATGTGCCCATCGCGCTGGTAATTATTTATTCGTTCAATGTAAGCCGGCTCAACTCTGTATGGAGCGGTTTTACCTTTAGCTGGTACAGGGAACTTTTCCGTGACAGGGCGATGTTCGAGGCGCTGCTTAACAGCCTTATTCTGGCGACCGTATCGAGCCTTTTGGCCGCGGCAATCGGAACCCTGGGAGCTGTGGGTATGGCCCTGGGAAAATTTTCAGAAAAAAACGAAACAAAAAAAATCCGCAGCAATATCGCCGGTATTATGGAATACCTTTCGATACTTCCAATCATGACTCCGGAAATAATCCTGGGCATGGTACTTTTGGTATTTTTCAGCCTGCTAAGCCTGCCCCTGGGATTATTGACCCTGATTTTGGCCCATACCTGTTTTTGTATACCGTATGTTTACCTGCTGGTTAAAGCCAGGATCGCGGGCCTGGACAAAAGCCTTACCGAGGCGGCCAGGAATCTGGGGGCCGGCGCCTGGCAGGCCTTTAAAGACGTTATGCTTCCCCTGTTAATGCCGGCGGTAGTCTCGGGTATATTGCTTTCTTTTGCGATGAGTTTCGATGATGTCATTATTAGTATTTTTGTTACGGGCCCGCAAACCAATACCCTGCCAATCCGGATCTACACCCAGTTAAAAACAGGTGTTACACCCAAAACCAATGCCCTGTGCTCCCTGCTATTTGTTATAACAGTTATTTTGTGTATACTCTCGGCAGCGGTTTCCAGAATTAAACTTCACGGTAATTCCGCGGAACGGGAAACACATAAAAAGCATTTTTAAAAGGAGATTTATGATGAAGAAAAACAGATTTTCTTCCATTGCGTCCGCTGCCCTTGTGATAGCGGCGGTTTTATCGCTGGGTGTTACGGGCAGTGCTTTTGCCGGCGGTTCAAGCCAGAAAAAAACATTAACCATTTATACCTGGGCGGAAATGTTTCCCCAGGATATTCTTGACGGATTCGAGAAAGAAAGCGGATACCGCATTAATTATGTTAATTTTGATTATGACGAAACCATGCTTACCAAACTGGAGCAGTCAAAAGGCGCCGGTTATGATCTGGTTATTGCCGACGATTATATAATCCAGACCGCTATCGAAAAAGGTCTGGCCCAAAAATTGGACAAAAGTAAAATTCCTAATTACAGCAATATAAATCCGATTTACCAAAAACAATTTTACGATCCTACCGATGAATATACGATTCCCTACGGCGCCGGAGTCCAGACCATAGTATATGATCCGCGCAAAGTCAGTATTGACATTACAGGCTACGCCGATCTCTGGAATTCTGCCCTGCTAAATAACATTGGAATTATCGGGAATTTTAGGGTAATAAACGGAATGGCGTTAAAGGTTCTTGGAAAAAGCTACAATACCGAAAACCTTGCCGACATTCAGGCCGCAGGCGATTTGCTGCAGAACCTGGCGCCCAACATCAGGCTAATCAAGGATGACCAGCTTGAAGAAGACCTGCTTTCCGGTGAAGTCGCGGCAGCGGTTATGTATACTTCCCAGGTTACAATGGCGATGATGCAGGATCCCGGTCTTAAAGTCGTGTTTCCCAAAGAAGGAATCGGCTTTGGCATTATGGCCGGTTTTATACCATCCAAAGCTTCCAACCCGGATGCAGCACAGGCTTTTCTTAACTATATAATGGATCCTCAAAGGGGAGCCGAGTGTTTTGAATTCCTGGGTTATTACAGTACATATTCGGCTTCCGACAGCCTGGTAAGCCCGGAGTACAGGGCCTTTCTTACGCTTCCGCCGAATTTCAACACCAATATGGAAATGATTCAGAATATTAGCGATACCGCGGAAGAAGCGCACTCCCGTATCTGGACTGAATTTAAAGCGGCCGCTGGGCGTTAAAAGGACGCTGCAAACAAAAAGCAGCGGCGCTGGCTTTATATCTGTCTCTCTTTATCCGATAAGATAGGGGAGATCCATGAAAAAGTTAATTTTATCCATATATATAGTTTTTTTTGGTGTTTTTTCTATCTTTGCCATCGGAGAAAAAACCTTAAGTATAGGTAAGCTTAACGGCTGGAATAATATTGAAACCCGCCAGCAAATTATTGAGGTGTCAGACATTAGGCCTTCGCCGGTGCTGGCCCTTTCCTCGGCCCAGGATCTTGCTTCTTCGCAGGATCTTGCCGCTGCGCTGGACCCTGACACGGTAAACCCTGATATGCATCTTACCTTTGACGAAGGTAGCCCGGATCGTTTTAGGGACAGCGCCGGTCATTATGAGGTTATAGTTCCGGCTGCCGCCGCATCGCAGGCTTCGGTTTTACAGGCAGCCGGCGGTTCTCTTGCCAGGAAGGGCAGCGGTGCGGCCCGTTTTATTGCTTCCGGTTACCTGAGCAATATGGCAGGGCAGACGCCGCTGATTGTCAGGCCTTATACCGGCGCGCTTTTTTCCTCCGGAAAAAATTCCCCGGGAACAAGTTTCGTGGGAACTAGTTCCCCGGAAACGAGTTTCCAAGGCACCGGGATCCGTGATTTTACGATTGAGTTCTGGCTGTGTCCGTCCAATCCGGAAAACGGTGAACAGATAGTAAGCTGGTCTTCTACAGTTACCGGTTTGCCGGGAGTAAGTTCGCGGCGTATTCAATGCTCCATTGTAAAGAACAGGCTGCAGTGGACGTTTACCAATTTTTTTGTTGACGCGGGCGGACAGGTTCCGCTTAACGCTGCAGTCTTTACCCTTACAGGAATTCCGCTGATACCCAAAACCTACAGCCATCATCTGATTCGGTACAACAGTTCATACGGCCTTCTTGAATATTTGGTTAACGGCCGCCAGGAAGCAATAGTTTATACCACATCGACAGCAAGGGAAGGCGGCGAGGTTTATACTCCCGCTGTCGGCAGCGATTCCAATTTTGTGTTTGGCAGCGGGTTTACCGGTCTCATCGATGAATTCATCATTTACCCCCGGTACATTGAAAAACCCGATCTGACAAAATACTCCGCGGCCGGCGGCCGTGCAGAAACAAAAGCATTGGATTTGGGACCCGGTCAGGCTAATCTTGTCAAACTGGATGTTTCCGGAGGCGGTATTACAAATTACAGTGAAATGCGGTTTTATATCCGGTTTGGAAACAATCCGTATAAATGGGAGACATCCTGGATCAGGGTACAGCCCGGCGTTGATTTTCCGGACAGTTACACCGGCCGTTATGCACAGATCGCCATTGAGTTTTTCCCTTCCGGGGACTGCGAATCTTCTCCCTATCTGGAAGAACTCAGACTGGTATACAGAAGCATAAGCAGCCCAAAACCTCCGTCCATGGTAACCGCATTGGCCCGCGACGGCGCGGTTGATTTATCCTGGAGGCAGGTAGCCGATCCTGCCCTGGGAGGTTATCTTGTTTATTTGGGAACCTGCAGCGGTGAATATTACAGCGAAACTTTTTCTTCGCCCATAGACGCCGGGAACAGAACATCCATGAGCATCGGCGGGCTTAAAAACGGTACTTTGTATTTCTTTGCCGTCGCTTCCTATGACAAGGAATTCCGGGAGCCGGGTGAATTTTCCGGGGAAACTGCAGCCAGGCCCCAGAAGGAATGGTAAATGAGTCCAATTAATATTCAGGATTATCTGGAACGGGCAAGGGACGCAGCGCGCGTCGGGAATCACGAAGAAGCAGAACGCCTTTTAAAAAATTACATTGGCAAAATGCCGGAGAGCAGGGACGCGCATCTGCTGATGGGCGCAACCCTTGCCGGTATGGGTAAATACAGCGAAGCGGCGGATGAATTCATTAAGCTGTCGGTCAAGGATCCGATGGACATGGAAGCGCTTAATAACCTAGCAGTCATGTACCGCCACCTGGGTAAAAACCAGGAAGCGCTTAACTGCATGATCGGAGCCATCGACATTGATCCAAACCGCGCCGAGTTCCATTACAATGTCGGTAACATCCATAAACAGTTAAAAAATTACAAGGCCGCGTCCATGGCCTATTCCAAAGTAATCGAGCTTGATCCTTCCTATGTTCCCGCGTACAACAACCTGGGAACCATTTATAATGAACTGAAAGAACACGACAAGGCTTTTAATATTTTCAGGAAGGGCCTGATCCTGGATTCCAACAATCCGACCCTTCATTTTAACTTTGGGCTGGCTCTGGAAAACAAGGGCCGTCTTGAGGAAGCCGCCCAGGAATACAGGCTCAGTTTAAAAAGCAAGCCGGGCTGGTCCAGGGCCCTCAACAATCTGGGAATTGTTTATCTAAAGCAGGGCAAAGACACAAAGGCCGAGGAACTGCTCAAGCGGCTACTGGAAACCGATCCCGGCAACGCCGAAGCGTGGAACAACATGGGGACAGTCAGGGCCAACCAGAACCGTCCCAATGAAGCTGTCAAGTTTTTCCGCAAGGCCCTTGATATTAATCCCGGTTTCCTGGGAGCCGCGGTAAACCTGGAGCACATTCTGGAAAAAAACGGCGATTACCGCGGCGCCATTGCCGAACTTTTAAAAATCACAGAACTCGCTCCCGATAACATAGATATCAGGAACCGTCTCGCGTGGATTTATTTAAAAACCGATCAGTATAAAAAAGCTCTGGAACAGGCCAATGCGGCCCTTAAAATAAAAGATGATAATATTGAAGCCCTGCGGGTCTACGGCGCGGTTCACCAGATATCCGGAAATTCCGCCGGAGCCAAAGCGGCCTTTAAAAAAATTTCGGAACTGGATCCCGGTAACTGCATGCATTACCTGGATTTGGCTGATATATATTTTAGGCGCAAGGTTTATCCAAAAGCCGAAGAACAGCTTCTTGCCTATCTTGCCGTTAATCCAAAAGACAGGGCCGCAAAAGTCATGCTTGGAAAAGTCTATGCGGCCATGGGCGAACGCGGCAAAGCCCTGGAAATTTTTGAAGAACTTGCCCGCATCGATCCAAAAGACACCGAAGCTTTGAGTGCGGTTGCCGAACTTCACAAAGAAACAGGTTCCCTGGAAAAAGCCCTGCAGACAGCAAACGAACTCGTCAATGTCCAGGGCAACCGCGCCAGCGCCGACGATTTGTCGGAGCTCAACAAATCCCTCGAATTTTACGAAAACGCCGTAGACGCGTATTCCTCGTCATTAAAAAAGATACCCGGACTTGACGCCGGAGAACCTGAACATGAAGACGATTTTTCTCTGCTGCTGGACTCCGCTCCCCCGGACGAAGAAGTCCCCGAACCTGAAGCTGAAGAAGAACTGGAAGCAGAAGAACCTGAACCTGAAGCAGAAGAACCTGTGCCCGAAGCTGAAGAACCTGTGCCCGAAGCTGAAGAACCTGTGCCCGAAGCTGAAGATATGTTTACCGAAAGTCCGGACACTTCTCCTGAAGAAACCAACGATACTTCTGCGGATGAATCTGCGTATGGCAGGGAATCGGTCCCGTTATCAGCCGCAGATGAATCTGTAGATACAGCCGCGGATGACAGCGAATCAACCTCTCCGGAATTACCGTCCCTGTCAGATCTGGCCGATGACGATGGCTTTGCTGATTTTTTCCCGGATGATTTTACCGGCAGCAATATCCCGGCGGACGAACCTGCGGCTGTGAGCGAGCCGGCGCCCGAACCTGAACCCGAAGTTGAACCTGAGCCTGAGCCCGAACCTGAACCTGAGCTTGAACCTGAGCCTGAACCTGAGCCTGAACCCGAGCCTGAACCCGAGCCTGAACCCGAGCCTGAGCCCGAACCATCGCTGCCTGATATCGAACCTCTCCCCGATGAGCTGCCGGCTGCAGAACCTCCGCTTCCGGAACCGCTGCCTGCCGAACCGATCTCTGAGCCTCCGTTCGCCGAACCGCCTCCGGCCAAACCGTCGGTCACCGAACCGTCGGTCTCCAAACCGGCTGCGGACAATGTACCCGCGGCAGCCGATAAACCGCCCGCTAATGAACCTGCGGCGGATGAAAAAGAATTTTCCGATCAGCGGCTGCAGAATACCCTGGGGCTTTTGAATTATCTTAAGAAAATGATTAAATACCTGCCGGAAAAAGAAATGGCAATTTTTATACACAGCGATGCCAGATTGAATCTGGAGCGCCTTATTGGTACTCTGGAAGGGTATAGCGGAAAAATCAATGAGAGATGATGTAGAAAAAAAAATCGTTGAATATATTGCAAAAATGCCCAGTCTGCCCACTTCAGTAACAAAGGTGCTGGAAGTTTGCAATAATCCGCAGATAAGCCCCGCCGATCTCAACCATGTCATTTCGCTGGACCCCGTGCTTGTAGGCAGGGTGCTTAAACTGATAAATTCCGCCTATTACAGCCTTGGCCAGCCTGTTACCAATCTGGTCCGTGCCATTATTATGCTTGGCATAAACACTGTAAAAAACCTGGCCCTTTCCACAGCCATTATGGGAAATTTTTCCGGAGCCCGGAACCTGCAGGGCCTGGACATGGAAGGGTTCTGGCGGCATTCCCTGTGCGTCGGGGTTTCGGCCAAACTGCTGGCCGCAAAACGCGGTATAGACATCAAGTTACGGGAAGAATATTTTACAGCGGGCCTGCTGCATGACATCGGCAAGATCCCCCTTAACGCCGTATTCCGCAAGGAATATATGCTTGCGTTAAGCGAAGCCGACAGGGACAGATCCAGCCTCAATCATGCTGAAGAACGTATCCTTGGACTCGATCACTGCGCTGCCGGCGCTGCGATTGTCAAAGCCTGGAAACTGGACGGCGCTGTAGGCGACGTTATTATTTTTCATCATGATTATTCCGGTTATACGGGAGCAAACTGGGACGTACTTTACAGTGTTGTTGCTGCAAACCGTTTTGCATCACTGGGAGATATTGGTTTTTCCGGTGACAGACATCCCGATCCTGCCGGTAAAATCGTCTGGGACAAACTTGGCGTCAGCCAGGAACTGCTTGACGAAATTGAAACAACCGTAAAGGATGAAATTGAAAAAGCCAAAATTTTCCTGAGGATTTAATATGCTGTCTGTCCGTTTTTGGGGAGTCCGGGGCTCCATGCCCTGTCCCGGACCGGATACTATTGTTTATGGCGGCAATACCGCCTGTCTGGAAATACGGGCCGGCAGCCGGCTGGTAATTATTGACGCCGGCACCGGGATACGGCCTCTGGGGGATCAACTGCTCAACAGCCGTTATATCAGCCTGCCGGTTGATTCAGATATTTTTATTACCCATACCCACTGGGATCACATAATGGGTTTCCCGATGTTCACGCCGCTGTATGTCTCTGGTTCCAAACTGCGTATATGGGGTCCGGTTTCTTCTGATGAAGATACTTTGGAAACTATCATCGGCACCCAGCTTTCGTATAAATTCTGGCCTGTCCGTCTTAGTGAATTGTCAGCTTCGATTGAATACGCCCAGATTAAGGAAACAACGCTGGATCTGGGCGGCAGCCTTAAGGTCATAACCAAATACCTTAATCACCCCATACTCTGCCTTGGTTACCGTTTCGAGTACGAAGGCAAAAGCATTGTCACCGCCTATGACCACGAACCTTTCCGCAATCTTTTTCCGTCGGACCCGGCCGAACCCGGTTATGACGAGGGCGCGGCCAGGGAAGGGGAAGACGCCGCCAG
>Ga0123357_10002379_pt1 | contig 20943 bp, 21 predicted proteins | sample TergutEmb28metaG_FD_89873 | JGI IMG/M metagenome (GOLD analysis project Ga0123357, IMG submission 89873) | Embiratermes neotenicus P4 segment gut microbial communities from Petit-Saut dam, French Guiana - Emb289 P4 | ecosystem: Host-associated > Arthropoda: Insects > Digestive system > Gut ... | reverse complement strand
CTTCACTTTCTCCCGGTAATTTGAATTTTCCGATATGGATTTTTTCCCATTGTAACAAATCTTCATTGAAAGGTTTGTTGGGCTTTGCTTTATTTCCAATAGCTATAATACAGCCTATGGCCAATTGATAGGGAATATTTAATAAAGTCCGTATATAATCTTCTGAATCTTGTCCGGCTTCTGTTTCTCGTCCTCTGATTTGTACCCAACAACTCCCCAAATCCAAATCCTCTGCTTGTAACTGAATATAAGTGGCTACAATTGAAGTATCTTCAACAACAGCGCTACTTAATACAGGATCGCCTAAAACGATAATGGCTAAGGCACAATCTGCAACAAAAGAACTGCCGGTTGGTTTGCAAAGAGACAACTTTCTTAACATCTCTTTGTCTTCAACTAAAACGAATTGCCACGAATTATTATGCTTCGACGAAGGCGCCATCAAAGCTGCTTTCATGATTTGCTCCACTTGTTCAGGAGTTAATTTTTCTTCCGAATACTTGCGCACACTTCTGCGAGTGGCTACTAATTCTGCAAAATTATTCATCTTTATCTTTTTCCTGTTTTAGCTCTTTGCTTAGCCAATGCCTGTTGCTGACGTTGGACTTCTTCCAAGCGAGCCATAAAACCTGATTTCTTCTTTTGTGGTTTCTTTTTATTTGCTTCTAATTGAGCCAATAGTTTTTCCTCATTCACAAAGTAACGGAAAATAACCATTTGAACAACCGTAATCAAAGTTGAAATGAAATAATAATAATTCAAACCGGCAGGATATTGATTCAAGAAAACCAACATAAAAACAGGCATGATATACATCATGGTTTTCATTCCCGGCATTTGTTGTTGTCCGGTATTGGTTTGATCCATGTTATACTTGGTATAAAAAATTTGCGTGATTGTCATCAATAGACAAAACAAACTTATATGATTACCAAAATATTGGGTTACCAGTGGAACGTAAGTATTCCAACTGATAATTGCATCGTATGTAGATAAATCTTTCGCCCAGAGGAAACTTTCGTGACGCAACTCAATTGCCGATGGAAAAAACATGAAAAGCGCAAACAAAAACGGCATCTGTAAGATCATTGGTAAACATCCGCTCATCGGACTAGCTCCAACTCGCCTGTAGAGTTCCATTGTTTTTTGCTGACGCGTCATCGCATTATCCTGCCCCGGATACTTTTGATTAATTTCTTCCACCTGTGGACGCATTACACGCATCTTTGCCGATGACATAAATGATTTGTACGATAACGGGAAAAGCAAAGTTTTAATCGTCAAAGTCAGTAAAAGTATTGCAATTCCTATGTTACTGCAAAGATTTGTCCAAAAAATAAACAATGGAATAATAATCCACTGATTTACATAACGGAATAAACTCCAACCCAGTGGAACAAGTCTTTCTAACTGTATATTTTGTTCTTTAAATTGATTTCTATCATATTCTCTTAATAACCGGTAATCATTTGGACCCAAATAATAATGGAACTGGGTAGCTTCTGTTCCCTTGATGTCAAAAGGTACTGTTGTTGTCGCATTACATTCTTTAATATATTTTCCATCAGCAAAAGGCTTTGAATCTAATTTGGTAGATTCGAAATTATCGTTGGCTATCAAAACAGAAGAGAAATATTGGTTTTTAAAACCAATCCATTTGACTTTATTAAGAATATTTTGTGAAACTTCCCGAGTTTGATTGAGGCGCACTACATCGTCCTCTGAAGTATATTTATAAATTAAATAAGTATAACGGGTTTCAAAGGAACGACCGGTTTCCTGCTGGCGAATTTTTTGTTTCCACTGAATATCCAAAGAATTAGTGCTCGGAGATAGTATTTGTTCCAAGCCTTTCGAATGTATTTCGAAACGAAGCATATAATCATCAGGATCGAGTGTATATACAAAATTCAAAGAACCTTGTTCTCCTGCATTCAGGATCATAGTTACTTTGTTTCCGTCTTGAGCCGGTTCAAAATAAAGGTCTTGTGTATTGATAACCCTGTTATTTGCAGTAACCAAAGTTGTATTAAATGCCGCTTCATCTCCTTCAAAAAGAGTTAATACATCTCCGTTTTTATCGGTATATTTCTTCAAACAAACGGAATAAATACGTCCTCCTTTCGATGTAAAAACAACTTTCAACAATTCATTTTCCAATGTGATGAATTTTTCTTCTCCTTCGGAAGCATGAGCAAACTCACCGTAAGTATTTTGCATTCGAGCTTCCTGAACAGAATCTGAAACTGCTAAACCGGTAGTATCTGTTTGCGATTTTTGTTGGGTTGCCGTTTGTGTTTCCAATAACTGCTGTGCCTGTACAAGCGCAATGGAATCATTGTATCTTTTCTGTGCTGCAATTTGTTCCGGAGTTGGCCGGGTAAAATAAGTATAAGCAATAAAAATAAGTCCTATCAACAGGAATCCGATTAAAGTGTCTTTATTCATTAAAAAATATTATTATTCAATTAATAGCTGCTTCTATAAAACTCATAAACAATGGGTTAGGATTTACAACTGTACTATTGTATTCAGGATGATATTGAACTCCCACAAACCATTTTTTAGTTGGAATTTCCACCACTTCTATCAATCCTGTTTCCGGATTAATACCGGTACAAATCATACCATTATTTTCAAATTCGGATTTATATATATTATTGAATTCGTAACGGTGACGATGACGTTCTTGTATCAATGACTTTTTGTATGCTTTGTAGAGCTTGGAGTTTTCATTATCAATCCGGCAATCGTATGCTCCCAAACGCATAGAACCTCCCATATTGGTCAAATTCTTTTGTCCTTCCATCAAGTCAATTACTTTATACGTGGCTTTATTATCTATTTCAGTAGTGTTTGCATCAGTCATACCCAAAACATTACGAGCATATTCGATGACCATACATTGCATACCCAAGCAAATACCTAATGCAGGTTTGTCGTTTTCACGGGCATACTTTATTGCAACAAATTTTCCATCTATTCCTCGTTGTCCAAATCCCGGAGCAATTAAAATTCCATCCGCTTTTCCTAAAATTTCATTCACATTTTCATCAGATAATTTTTCCGAATGAACGAATTGTAAATCCAATTTTCTATGATGATATGTTGCTGCCTGTAACAAAGATTCATTAATAGACTTATAGGCATCCGGAAGCTCTACATATTTGCCAACCAAAGCGATTTTAACCGATTGGGTTGCAGTATGCATTTTTTCCAAAAAATCATTCCAAGGCTTCATGGGTGGTCTTTCCCCGACTTCAAGTCCCATTTTCTGAAGCAAAATTTCCTCAAAACCTTGTTTCTGCATTATAATAGGCACTTCATATATAGAAGAAACATCATAAGATTGTATAACCGCTTTTTCTTCAACGTTACAGAACAGGGCTGCTTTCCGGCAAATATCTTTACTCAATTCTCGTTCCGTACGTAAAACTAATATTTCAGGTTGGATACCTAATTCTTGCAAAGTCTTGACGGAATGTTGCGTCGGTTTTGTCTTAAATTCCTTAGCAGCAGGTATATAGGGGACATAAGTTAAATGAACACATAAACAATCCTTACCTAATTCCCAACGTAACTGACGAACACTTTCAATATAGGGAAGCGATTCAATGTCGCCTACAGTCCCTCCAATTTCTGTAATAACAAAATCGAATTTATATTTATTGCCAAGTAATAAGATATTTCTTTTGATTTCATCAGTGATATGGGGAACTACTTGGACTGTTTTTCCTAAATAATCACCTCTACGTTCTTTGTCAATAACAGTTTGATAAATTCTCCCGGTAGTAATATTATTCGCTTTTGTTGTAGGAATATTCAAAAAACGCTCGTAATGGCCTAAATCCAAGTCAGCTTCATGACCATCAACCGTAACATAACATTCTCCATGTTCATAAGGGTTTAATGTTCCCGGGTCAATGTTAATATAGGGATCAAATTTTTGAATAGTAACTTTATATCCTCTTGCTTGTAACAATTTGCCTAATGCAGAGGAAACGATTCCTTTTCCTAATGATGAAATCACTCCTCCTGTTACAAAAATATATTTTGTCTCTGCCACAATAGGGAAAATTAATTGATTAAAAATTTTTTCTATTTAAGCACGCAAAGTTATAAATATTTCTTGACCCCAAAATAGAACTTCCCAAATTTATTTATGAACAGATAGTAAAATATTTTGTCTGTTTTGAAATTCACAAATGTAACATCGACAATTATAAGTGACAATAAGGTGTTTTATACAAATGTAATACGTATTGGTTTTACAAAAGTGTCAATGTGCGGTACAATTGTATTTCCCGCTCGGTGTTACAAATGTAATTTGTATATAATCTCTATTATTCCTATCAAATATTATTATTTTTCTTTCGTGTATAAATGATTATGTGCTCAAATATTCAAGATAAGTTCATTTTATACAGGATGTATATCAAAAAAAAATTGCTATCAGTAGAGTAGGGGGCTTATTTAATTTTTGAACTTATAATTATTTGATAATAAGTACTTTTAATCGCTATATCTATAAATAAATACAGAAATTAATCAACATATTTGAAATAAAGTATCTTTCAGGCTGTTTTTATAACATTTTCATATATTAACTTATTGAAAATGAGTATATTATTAGCAATATTGAAAGGAAATTACAATCAAATTCGAGATACAATTGTTCATACGTGTATATGCTGTCAGACAGCCTGTGTACATTTGTAATTTCATATAACCAAAATTATTTTTGCATTTGTATTTCCATTTCTGAAATTAATTGTTTACATTTGTGGCGAATTAGTATATTTATGTAAAATCATACTTTTTACTTATGTATACATCTGATTGTGTCACATTTATATATTACAACTATGACTGACGAGGGATTAATAGGAAGAGTTAAAAAAATTATTGAATTAAAAGATTTGAATCCATCTTATTTTGCTGATCAGATAGGAATTAGTCGTTCATCTATGAATCATGTTTTAAACGGAAGAAATAATCCGAGTTTAGATGTAATGATAAAAATTTTAGAAAAATATCCTGATATAAATTCAGATTGGCTATTATTTGAAAAGGCGCCTATGTTTAGATCGGAAAAACCGGTAATTCAAACTTCTTTATTTGGCACGACTGCCGTAGATTCGCCCCAAGAGCCGGTAGCGACCGAACATATCAAGGAAACTGTGGTTAAATCGCCTGTAGAAGTGCCTAAAATTCCTATAATAGAAGAAGTTATAATTGAAAAAAGCGAGTTGAAAAAAATAAGCAAAATAATGATTTTTTATTCTGATAGTACTTTTGATAGTTTTAGTCCGGATAAAACTCCTTTTAATTAATATAATCGGTTGAATTTTGTACCTTTGCTTCTGAAAAAATCTATTTATTCAAAATAAAATAAATTTTGAAGGATGAAAAAGTATGTGGCTGATTTGGTTGTGAAAAAAAACGAAAGATTACATCCGAATTATTGTCTTATTAAACTCATTCAAAACACTCCTTTACCTGAAATGTTTCCCGGACAGTTTGTCGAAATCCGGGTAGATAATTCTCCTGCAACATTTCTTCGTCGTCCTATATCCATTAATTACGTTGATAAAGAAAAAAACGAACTCTGGCTGTTAATTCAAATAATTGGAGACGGAACTCGAAAATTATCGGAATTAAATGAGGGGGATATTGTCAATTTAATATATCCTTTGGGTAATAGTTTTTCTATTCCGGATTCTAATAATCGAGATAAAAAATTGCTTTTAATTGGAGGTGGCGTTGGCATAGCTCCCATGCTTTTCCTTGGATCGGAATTAAAAATGTTGGGATATAATCCTATTTTTTTACTCGGCGCCAAAACTTCAGACGATCTATTAGAATTAGATATGTTTCGCCAATTCGGAGCTATTCATACAACAACAGAAGATGGCTCGCAAGGAGAAAAAGGATATGTAACCGACCATTCCATATTAAAAAATCAAGATTTTGATATGATTTATACTTGTGGCCCAAGACCGATGATGATGGCAGTAGCCAGATACGCCAAAGAACATGGCATTCCTTGTGAAGTATCTCTTGAAAACAATATGGCATGCGGAATTGGAGCATGTTTATGTTGTGTTGAAAACACTATTGAAGGACACATTTGTGTATGTAAAGAAGGTCCTGTGGTAAATATACAAAAATTGACATGGCAAATCTAAATGTAAATATCGGGAATCTACAATTGAAAAATCCGGTGATGACTGCATCGGGTACTTTTGGCTATGGATTAGAGTTTTCAGACTTTTTCGACATTTCGAAAATTGGAGGTATTTTTGTAAAAGGAACTACCATTCATCATAGAGAAGGAAATCCTTATCCGAGAATGGCAGAAACTCCTTCCGGTATGTTGAACGCTGTGGGACTGCAAAATAAAGGCGTTGATTATTTCATATCCGATATATATCCTAAAATAAAAGATATCGACACGAATATGATTGTCAATGTGAGCGGGTCTACTATTGAAGATTATGTAGCCTGTGCGGAAAAAATCGATGATTTGGATAAAATTCCGGCTATAGAATTGAATATTTCGTGTCCGAATGTGAAACAAGGAGGAATGGCTTTCGGAACGAATTGCCAAAGCGCAGCCGAAGTTGTGTCTGCTGTTCGAAAAGTATACCACAAAACACTAATTGTAAAATTATCACCCAATGTTACTGATATTACAGAGATAGCCCGTTCGGTCGAGGCAGCAGGAGCAGATTCTGTTTCTTTGATAAATACATTATTGGGAATGGCTATTGATGCCGAAAAAAGGAAACCGGTTTTATCAACCATTACCGGAGGGCTTTCCGGCCCTTGCGTGAAGCCTGTTGCCTTGAGAATGGTTTGGCAAACAGCGAAAGCTGTTAAGATTCCTGTGATTGGTTTAGGCGGTATTTCCAATTGGAAAGATGCAGTAGAATTTATCTTAGCAGGCGCAACTGCCATTCAAATAGGGACTTATAATTTTATTGACCCTGCAATATCTATAAAAGTTGTAGATGATGTTAATGAATATCTTGACAAACATGGATTTACATCTGTGAAAGATTTGATAGGGGCGCTTGAAAGTTAAGATTTTTTAGCCACGAATTTCACGAATTACACAAAATAATTTACTGATTTATTAAAAAATCATATATTTGTCGTCTAAACAATTACATTTTTGAATGAAATGAAAACATAATGATTTAACATAATTATTAGAAAAGCGTTAGTTTTATTTTTGCTTCTGAAACTTCGACAATTTCAAAGCCGCAATGAGTAAAGCGTAACGTTCACGTCGATTGGCGTGGACTTTATTCTATTATTTTGCGGCAAGGTAGTCGAAGACCTCAGAGGTAAATAAAGTTAAAGTTCCACGTTTTTTTATTTTAAATAACTGTCTGTTTGGGACTTGGGGCAACAAATACATATAATTTTGTTATGAAAAAGGTTTATTTATTTCTAATACAAACTTTAATGGTTTTAAGTTTGGTTTTAGCGGTTAGTTGCAGCAAAGCAGATGACAAAGGAGAAGATGTTCCGAGTGGAGAATTAAAAGTAGGAAAATCCTATCAAGGTGGCTTTTAAAGATCAAGGCTCTTACACTTGGTATGAGGCTATTACTATTTGTGAGGAATTGGTATTGAATGGATATGATGATTGGTATTTGCCAAATAGAGAAGAGTTAGCTACATTATTTCAGTACAGAAATTTGATAGGCGGATTTAGTGAGAATTATAGTTATTGGAGTTCTTCTAAAAACCTCATTAACCTAATTAAAAAGGTAAAATGATGTAATGAGGTTTAATGGTTGTGTTATAAATAATTGCTACTGAGATGGTTTTGTTTGTAAAAATGAGGTAAAAATGAGGTTTATTTTATTATTTTAAGGATTCTATAAAAAATAGGAAGCGAAATACCGAAAGAAAAGTAATTGATAAAACATTTGCACAAAGATAGTACATTTACTACCTTTGTATCATCAAATAATACCACATTAATAACTATGAAACGTTATAAAGTAATTGAAGTAATCAAATTTTTAGAAGCAGACGGTTGGTATCTTGACTATTGGAAAGGAGATCACCGGCAATTCAGGCATCAGATAAAGAAAACAAAAGTAACAGTAAGAGGTAAACCATCGGAAACAATAAGTCAAGAGAATTTGAACAATATTTGGAAACAGGCAGGATGGAAATAACCATCTCACTCATATAAAGCGAAATAATATGAAAAAGATACAAGTAAAAATAGGATGGAGCGGAAATAATTACAGTTGCATAGCTGATGATGTGGCATTGAATGGCATTATCGTAGTCACAAATAAAACATTGGAAGGTCTCAAAAATGATTTTCAAGAAAGTCTGCAATTCCATATCGAAGGATGTATTCAGAGTGGCGACCAATTACCTGAATGGCTTATATCCGGACAATATGAATTAAATTATATCTTAGAAATATCGGCATTGCTTCATAGTTTGGATGGAATTTTAACCCGTTCAGCTATTGCCCGCATGTCGGGTATTAATGAACGGCAAATAGGGCATTATGCTTCAGGACATAGAACGCCGCGCCCACAGCAAAGGGAAAAAATTATTAATGGTATACACGCCATTAGCAGCGAATTAGCTTCCGTAGTATAATAGTTGTAAATTTAGGGAAATTCAGGGAATTATAATTGTGATGTAAATCAACGGATTACAATTTGTGGACTGGGAAAATACTTAAAACAGCAAGAATAACTCCAATAATAGCAAGAATAGTGCTTATAATAAAATATCTAAAGCTATCTTTGAATGAAATTAACGTGCCTTTGTAGTTAAATTCCATTTGGCATTTGGCTTCAATTAACTTGATGTTATCAATAGTATTTTTTATATTAAATACCTGCATTTTCAAATCTTTTCCCGCTTCCGATTCGTTAATATATTGAGAATTTAGGAGTGTATTGCAGTACAGTAATTCGCCTAAAGCTTTGTGACAAAATCCAATGAGATTTTTATACCGGTCTAATAATTTACCCTTTTCATGTTTGATTTTTGATCTCCTATTCAATTCTTCCCATAAAGTGTTTATTTGTTGAAAGTAAGAATTAAATTTTTCTTCATAAATGTTTACGTAATAACAAAAAGCTTCATTATTTACACTTTTTATATTTACATACTCATCTGACTCTAATGCATTTTTGAGAACAGAATCGGCGTTATTATCATGATGTTCGTGAACATGATAAAATCCCTTTATCATATGATAAATAGCATTAGGAATTTTATCTTTTAGGAAAGAACTGTTATCACAGTTCTCATAACTATACAAATAAAGTCCAATTTCACAATGATCTTCATAACATAACATTATTTCGGAAGTATCATTATCCACAATAATGTTTTTATTATCTTCGTTAAGAGTAATTTTCACATGATGCACATCGCCGTCTTCATCAGATATGTTTTCTCTAATTGGGTTATTGATTACTTTACGTATAGCAGCATGGTGTTTAAATGGGATTAAAAAGACATAATATTTCTTTGCCATAATCGAAATAGGATGGGTAGAATAGAATAATATTAAAATTTTAAAACATAATGGCAATAATAACCTTTTAGCTTCTCAATCCAACTGAGTTTATTGTAAAAAGAATTATAAATATTGTTGGCCGTTTCTGTTACTTGCCATGTGCCTTCTTCACTCGAATTAAGTCCTTCTCTTATAAAACCTACTAATTCAAATTGATTTATCATTTCTTTCGAAAGATGCTTCCCTAAAGTAGCTATATCTCCACTTTTAGTTTTACAAATAAAACTTAATGCTTCTTCTTGATCCATGGCTTTGTATATTAAATGTTAATATTCAATCAACTTTTTTCTCATCTGACCTAAGTTCGACATGAGTATCAGAACCTTTAAAAGAAATTTCTTTACCTATTTCAAACATACTGCGAAATTGCTGCGGGATAGACATTCGGTTTCTCTTATCAAGAGTAACATTATCAGCTTTAATCGTATCTCTAATGTCTTTGGGTATTTGTTCGTATTCCTCAATTGATGATAAAATAAGGCAATTATTTCTACCTTGTCTAATAATTAATCCTCTTTGAGTATGCTTTTGAAACAATTTCTTGAATTTAGACGGAACAGAAACTCGGTATTTTTCATCAAGTTTACGACCATTAAATTCACCGATAAAAAGTTCCATAATTTTAATTCTTATTCTTTGTTTGATGCAAAGGTAGAAAAATTAATTCGACATCGCAAAATGATTTTCCCAAAATTTCCCACAATTATCATAATCAATTGATTATCATGTATTTATAAAATAAGAATGTTTCCCACTTTATCCCACTTATAAAATTTCTATGTGTCCTATGTGCCTATGTTATGTGTTTAAAAAATTACCCGAATAATTCCCGAAAAGCTTCTTCTACTTTTTTTACCGTAACAATCTTGATATTCAGCTTCTTTGTATCAAAACCTTTCAAATTATTATACGGAATAATTATTTTTTTGAAACCAAGTTTCTCAGCCTCTAAAATACGTTGTTCTATGCGGTTTACAGGCCGTATTTCACCGGAAAGGCCAACTTCCCCGCACATACAGATTTCACGCTCAATGGCAATATCTAAACTGGAAGAAAGAACAGCGCTGATAACCGACAAATCAATGGCAGGATCATTTACTTTTAAACCTCCGGCAATATTGAGAAATACATCTTTTTGTATTAATTTAAATCCGGCACGCTTTTCTAAAACAGCCAACAACATATTCATCCTGCGAATATCGAAACCTGTAGAACTTCGCTGTGGCGTTCCATAAGCAGCAGTACTTACAAGCGCTTGTGTTTCAATCAAAAAAGGACGTATGCCTTCAATAGCGGCAGCAATAGCAACTCCGCTTAATCCTTCATGGTTTTGGGAAAGTAATAATTCGGATGGATTACTTACTTCTCGTAATCCGGATTGATTCATTTCATAAATACCTAATTCAGAAGTGCTTCCAAATCTATTCTTAATGTTTCGGAGAATACGATACATATAGTGCTGATCTCCTTCAAATTGCAGTACGGTATCTACAATATGCTCTAACACTTTGGGGCCTGCAATATTTCCTTCCTTATTAATATGTCCGATAAGTAGGACAGGAGTGCCTGTTTCTTTGGCAAATTTCAATATCAAGGCAGAACATTCCCTAACTTGAGTAACGCTTCCGGGAGAAGAATCAACTCGTTCTGTATAAATGGTTTGTATGGAATCTACAACCACTAAATCCGGACGAATATTATCAATGTGCACAAAGATTTGTTCCAGAGAAGTCTCACAAACTATAAAGCATTTCGGATTGTCATAATTTAATCTTTCAGACCTGATTTTCAATTGCTTAGCGCTTTCTTCGCCTGATATATAAAGAATGGTTAGATTAGTTAATTTGAGTACTGTTTGAAGCACTAAAGTAGATTTTCCAATGCCGGGTTCTCCGCCGATTAAAACCAAAGAACCGGGAACCAATCCGCCGCCGAGCACACGGTTAAGTTCTCCATCCTTCAAATCAATTCGTTTTTCCTCGCCAACATCAACATGAGATAATAATTGAGGTTTTGATTTTGGCGTTTCAAAATTTGAAAGCACCAAAGAACGCTGCGAATTATTTTCTTTTGAAATAATTTCTTCAACATAAGTATTCCATTCCCCACAAACCGGACATTTTCCAATCCATTTGGGAGAATCATTTCCACATTGGGAACAAACAAATGCTGTTTTTATTTTTGCCATTTTTCACACAGATTTCACGGATTACACAGATTAGATTTATATAAACAATTTTGGCGTATAATTACCATTATGTTTAATTGATTTGTTCCATCAACATCCAATAGTAACTTACTCCAAACACTTTCATTATTTTTCTTTATTCTAATCATATATGAACTCTAACAAAAATTTCACGGATCACACAAAATCTGTGTAATCCGTGACAATCTGTGTGAATTTATTATTTTATTGATTTCCTAACTTTTTTTCCATTTCATCAAATTTATCACTCATATTTAGAGCATAATAAATACGACTAAGGGCAGTCATATAATCTCTTTCTTCAGGATTCATTTGATGAGCTTTTTCGAAAAAAGGCAATGCTTCTTTAAAGATATCCATGGCTTTTGCCTTGGCAATTTCATATTGTTGATTATCCTTGATGTCATTAGCTGCGACTTGGGCCTCTATAGCTCTATTGAAATATATACGGCCTAAATTGCCTATAGCTTCTACATAATCAGGATCAATCGAAAGAGCTTTCTCGTACAAAGTTTTGGCTTTCTCAGGATCTTGTTTGCTATTCTCATAAACTATGCCTAACGCATTATATAAATCAGCTCTGTCTGGCATAGTTTCGATAGCTTTTGTAACCATTGCAATAGCAACGTCTCCTTGATTTGAAGAAATATACAAGTCTACTAAATTAAATAAAAAATATGGTTCATTGGAAAATTTTTCAGATCCTTCTCTTAAAATTCTTATCAAATTGACCGCATCTCCGGTTTGTTTATATAATGAACTAAGATACTTATAAACATCTTCCTCTTTGTATCCGTTATTGTTTCTCAGACCTTCAAAAAATGAAATAATTTTAGCTGTATCTCCGAATTGAGAAAGAGCAATGCCGGCATAATACCTGTATTGAGCAAAAGCAGTATCTTTTGCCGCAATATTTTCTCCCTCAAACATATTCATTTTTGGAATATCAAAAAACTGTTGGAACATATCAAAAGCGTTCTCATAATCTCTATTATTGAAGAAGAAACCTCCACCTTCGAGATAAGACAATCTGTTAGCCAACATAATGACTTTCATATCCTTTCTAAATTTTAGCTTTACTTTTTTAGTTTTTTCATCCGGTAACATCTCTAAAGAATCTGATACTACGAAAAAAGATTTTACGTTTTTCAAAGCGCCATACATTACTGCTGTATCCTGAGTTTGATTCTGCAGCGGTTTGATTGTCTTTTCGTAGTCAAATTGTTTGCCTTCAACTTTTCCTGCAGTAAACCAAGTTTCTGCATTATCTTTTGTTTCAGGATCTACCAATGCACCTTTTATCAGATTTCTTGCATTTTCGAAATTAGGATTCATTTTACCGATTTCGCGATTGGCATCACTTACTGCTTTCTTTTGCCCAAAGCTCAAAGCAATAGTCAAACATAATACGATTGTTAATGATAACTTTTTCATTATAAGATAGTTTTATTAGTTTGTAAATAAATTATTCGTTATTTTCAATAGTTTCATCTTCCGAAGATTCTATATCTTCATCAGTAATTTCCTCTGTCTCGGATGTTACCTTACATACGGAAGCGATTTCATCATTGTGTTTTCCCAAGTTGATTAACCTTACTCCCTGGGTAGCCCTGCCAATGACACTCAAATCCGAAACTTTTACCCGGATAGTAATTCCCGATTTATTGATGATCATTAAATCGTTTTCATCGGTAACATTTTTTATACCAACCAAATGACCTGTTTTATCGGTAATATTCAGCGTTTTAACACCTTTACCTCCCCTATTGGTTATTCTGTAATCATCTATTTTAGAACGCTTTCCGTATCCTTTTTGAGAAACAACCAGAATTGTTTCATTTTCCAAATCCTTAATACAAATCATTCCGATAACTTCATCTTTTCCATCGTTATCTAAAGTCATACCGCGAACGCCGGCCGCTGTACGACCCATACAACGGATAACCGTTTCCTTGAACCGGATAGCCCGCCCATTACGATTGGCAATGATAATCTCATCAGTGCCTTCGGTCATCCTTACTTGTATGACCTCGTCATCTTCACGCAAATCAATTGCAATAACTCCATTTTGACGCGGTCTTGAATAAGCTTCCAGAAGGGTTTTCTTAACAACTCCTTTTTTAGTACAGAATACTAAATAATGGTTATTAATAAATTCCGGATCATTCAACAATTTTACACGAATAAAGGCATTAACCTTGTCGTTAGGCTCTATATTCAATAAATTCTGAATGGCTCTTCCTTTTGCATTTTTTGTTCCTTCGGGGATTTCATATACTTTCAGCCAATAACATTTTCCTTTTTGAGTGAAGAACATCATAGTCGCGTGCATGTTTGCAGGATAGATGTATTCTACAAAATCTTCGTCTCTGGTTTCGGAGCCTTTAACCCCTACTCCTCCCCTGCCCTGCGCACGGAATTCGGATAATGGCGTGCGTTTGATGTATCCCATGTGAGAAATCGTGATAATCATCTCATCATCAGCATAAAAGTCTTCCGGATTGAAGTCTTCTGTGGCATACATTATTTCAGATCTGCGCTCATCACCATATTTCTCCCTTATTTCTATCAGCTCATCTTTAATAATAGACATACGAAGGTCTTCATTGGCCAAGACTTCATTCAAATAAGCAATTAATTTTTGTACTTCTTCGTATTCTGCATGAAGTTTATCTTGTTCAAGTCCGGTAAGCTGGCGCAAACGCATCTCAACAATAGCCCTGGATTGAATTTCTGTTAGCGAAAAACGTTCCACCAACCGTTCAATCGCTTCCTGAGGGTTTACGGAAGAGCGAATGATTGCGATTACTTCATCAATATTATCAGAGGCAATAATCAATCCCTCCAAGATATGCGCTCTTTCTTCTGCTTTTCTGAGTTCGAACTTGGTTCTGCGAACTACCACATCGTGACGGTGTTCTACAAAATAACGAATCAAACTTTTTAGATTCAAGGTTTTAGGACGTCCGTTGACCAATGCGATATTATTAACGCTAAAAGATGATTGAAGCGCAGTGAGTTTATATAATTTATTAAGTACTACGCTTGAATTACTATCTTTTTTAATATCGACCACAATGCGCATACCATTACGGTCGGATTCATCATTCACATTTGAAACGCCTTCTATTTTCTTCTCGCCAACCAAATCTGCAATGTGCTTAATTAGTTCGGCTCTATTAACCAAATAAGGTATTTCATAAATTATAATTTTTTCACGGCCGTTTTCATTTTCGATTTCTGCTTTTCCCCGCATGATGATACGGCCGCGACCTGTCTCAAATGCTTCTTTAACGCCTGCATAACCATATATATATCCTCCTGTCGGAAAATCGGGCGCTTTGATATATTGCATCAACTCGGGTACTTCAATTTCTCCATGGGCATCAATATATGCAATTGTGGCATTAATCGCTTCTGTCATATTGTGAGGCGGCATATTGGTTGCCATACCTACGGCAATACCCGATGCGCCGTTGACTAAAAGGTTAGGAATTCTTGTCGGTAGAACAGTTGGCTCCTTCAATGTATCATCGAAGTTAAGTTGGAAATCAACAGTATCTTTGTCGATATCTTTCAGCATTTCCTCGGCCAATTTGCTTAGGCGGGCTTCCGTATAACGCATGGCTGCCGGACTGTCTCCATCGATAGAACCGAAGTTTCCCTGTCCATCGACAAAAGGATACCGGAGCGACCATGGTTGAGCCATTCTCACCATAGAGAAATATACCGAACTGTCGCCATGCGGGTGATACTTACCAAGCACCTCCCCTACTATTCTGGCAGATTTTTTATGCGGATTATTAGACGTATTTCCTAATTCATTCATTCCGAATAACACACGGCGATGAACAGGTTTAAATCCATCTCTCACTTCAGGCAAAGCACGCGAAACTATGACCGACATCGAATAATCGATGTAGGCCGATTTCATCTCTTCTTCAATATCGACTTTGATGATTCTGTCTTGATTTTCAATCATTTATATATAACTTAGTTCAACTTTAATTTTTTAACTTCTAAAAAGCGCACTAAGTTACTACTTTTTGTTCGAATACGAAAGAGATTGAAAGAATAAATTGGTGCAGATGAAGTGATGTTTTGGAAAATTTTCTGTACTTTTGTCATTCAAGCGGAACATATTCCGATTTGTTTTAAGTAAAGATAAATTGAATAAGAACAAGCAATAAAATATATGACCACAGAAGAAAAAATAAATTACTGGATAAAAATTTCAGACGAAGATTTGAAAATAGCTAAAACAATGCTGGAAAATCGTTATCGTTTGTACACAGGTTTTATGTGTCATCAAGTGATTGAAAAGATTTTTAAAGCAAGCTATGAAAAATTAAAAAATGAAATTCCACCCTATGTACACGATTTACCTCGTTTGGCAAAATTGGCTGATTTTTATGACTTGTTTTCAGAAGAACAAAAATTGTTTTTGAATACAATTAATCCGCTCAATATAGAAGCACGTTATCCGGACTATAGGGAACAGATAGCAAAAACATAGACAGATGAGCGATGTGAACAGATATTTGAACAGACAAAACATTTGCAACAATGGATAAAAGAGAAGATATTATCGAAAAAGTAAAAGATTATCAGAAATTAGTAAAGCAAAGTGATTTTCCAATGCCTATAGAAGCTGTGTATCTTTTCGGTTCATACGCAAAAGATACTGCGAGCAAAGATAGCGATATTGATGTAGCATTGGTTGTAAATAGTTTTGAAGGTGATTATTTTGATGTCATTCCACCAATTTGGCTTTTAAGAGAAAGTATAGATTTCCGTATAGAACCGCATGTGATTGCCCGCGATACCGATTATGCCGGTTTTCTTAATGAAATACAACGAACGGGAATACTGATTAATTGATTAATTGTGAATAAATATTTAAAATCATGGCAACAATAACATTAAATTACGATGCCAGCAACGTGCAGGCGCAAAAAGTATTGGATTTCATTTTATCTTTGGGGTTATTTCAAAAGAAAGAAAAAACACCACAACTTTCTCGTTTTGAACAATCAATGCTTGATATTGAACAAGGTAATGTTTTTTATATCAATGGCCCAAAAAAATGAATAACCAAAAGAAAAAACGTAAAACGCCAAAAGAATTTTTTAAATCGTTGGAAGAAGCTGACGGTTTTGTTTATCATTTAACGGCTTCAAATACTTTCAGAAAGGATATTGACCTCTGTTATAAAAGAAATTTAGAGTTGGATTTGCTTGAGTCGGTTGTTTTAAAACTTGCTCGCGGCGAAGAATTAGACAAAAAATATCGTGCACATAAGTTTCATGGAATTGCAAAACAACCTAATGAAGATATTTGGGAATGTCATATACAACCTGATTGGCTTTTGATTTGGAAACAAAATGATTCTGAATTAATCCTTATTTTAAGCAATAGTGGAACACATTCTGATTTGTTTTAAGTAATAATTTTAAAATAACGACAAAATATGTAGAAATAAAAAGATAAAACATTGATTTTAAAATAATTGAGCTTAACGCTCTTATTCTCCTTTTGTTGAAATCTCGTAAATTTCTCCGAGAATAAGGTTGCGAAGGTTCACGTCTTCGGGCGTGAACTATTCGTGCTTATTTGGAGAAAAGGTTTACGAGAGCCTAACAAAAGAAATAAGCAATCAACGAATAGTTTCACGCTTTTTTCGTGTGGTTGCATATCTAAAAATGGATTTTATAAATCATTTAGTAATAACAGCTTAATATTAAAAGTTATGCGACAATTTTCAAATCAAATGCGAGTAATGGAGCCAGAGACCATTTCAAAAAACGGGGCGAGTCCGAAAAGCCTGATGAGTAAGAGAAACGAAATTGTTATAGGAGGATAAAAAAATGGACACAATTTTTGGGTATATAATAATATCTGGACTTTTAATAATATCTGGACTTTTTTTGCTTCTCATTCTCCATCTTCAAAAGAAACGACAATTTGATACTAGGAAGAAGGCAAAAGAAGGAATTGCTAAAATTCTTAATCAATATGGCTTAAATATTTCAGACATGATGCTTTATTATTGTAAATATGTTGGTGGACATCCAGACCGAGATTCGTCTAGTAATGGTATACTCTTGTTGTTTGGAACACAAAATGGGAAGCTTATATTCTTTGAAGGTATAGGCATACATTGCGCTGCAGGAGAAGGAGGTCTAACATCCGATAGAAAATTAAGATTCTACAATCAGGGTGCTGAACTTAGACATTTATTTGATATTCCTATTAATAGTATTGAAGGCATCCGTTATTTTGATGAAACAACAAATCGTACTGTAGGGTTGATTGGCGGAAATCATTGGGCAATACCTGTTAATATGAAGAAAGGAGATGCCTCTGTTTTGATAGATTGGTATGACGGCAGATATAACCATTCAACAGAATTTCGCTTAGGTTCTTTCCTGGGTGGCGGCACAAGATCTACTCGAGCAAATACTCTAAGAAATACATTAATAAGAATGACAAAAGTATAGTAAATGGCAGAGAGCATTTAACAATAGAAAATAAATAGACAAAAAAAGCGATCGGTTAACAGCTGTTTGTCACAAGCGGGGTTTTAATCTGAATTCCATGTTGCGATATTTTGGGAATAAAATCCAAAAATATCGCAACTATTTTGGATTTTATTCCTGAAAAGTTGCAATTATAGAATTATGGTAAAATAAAGTAACAAGTGAAGACTGATTCCATTTCTGCATACAGTTTTTCATTTTCAAACCATACTTTTTTTGCTTTCATAACAGTCCCCTTTCTTATTAAAAACAATTAGGCAATTTTCAACGCCACCGTCTTAATATCTTCACTCAAGTGCATTAACGCATCCGATAATTTCTTTTTTTCTGCATTTGTAAATTTAGCGGGTTTCCCATGTATTGAATAACCATGTAACCTTTGATATATCCATGACTTTGTTTTTCCAAAGTGTTCTTTAGAAAGTTTAGCCATATTGATATAATCTTCTATCCCTCCAAGTTGCTCCAGCATGGAAATTTCGGTAGTCACTTCCTTATATTGTTGCCATTTGTTTGCAACATATTCCATAAAATAATCAGAAAGAATCGCTTTCTCGTCTTCAGTTTTTGATGCTAAAAATTCATCTGATTTTCTATCAAACTCTTTTTCTGACATATTTCTGCCGGAAAACATAAAACCATCAAATTCTTTTTTCAATCGTTCGTTCATTTTTTTAACTCTTTTAATTCTCTGTCAATTTCATTTAATTGGTCAAGAAACTTGTTTAACATACCATTTTGATGCGGTGTATCTCCTATTTTCTTTTTTATTATTTGGATGTTTTTCAAGTCATTATGAGTAACCGACGTAATTCATTTAACTCTTCGATTCGTTGTTCACTATTCATAAAGGCTGCTGTTTTGATTAGATGTTTCAAAGATAGAGATAATCTTTAGAATATCAAAAAATTCGGCAATCATTTTATTTATAATCCTTGGCACACCTTTTGAAAGATAATATTTATATATTTGTCGAAATAATTTGAGGAATAAAATTATGGAAAGAAATTTTTCTGAAAATGTGAGAGAGATAATCAGCTTTGGAAAAGAAGAAGCGGGTCGTTTGCATAACAATTATGTGTCTGTCGAACATATTTTTTTAGGAATGTTGAGAAATAGCCAATACACAGCCACTGCCACGTTATATATGTTAGGAATTGACCCTGTCGAAATTAAAGAAGACATTGAAAAAGAATTATTGGATAATAGCATACAAGTGAATGAAAATCAGATGATTATAGATAAAAATGTCGAAAAAATGCTTCGAATCAGCATGCTTGAATCGATGAGTTTAAAATCTAAAGAAACTGATACGGAACATTTATTGTTAGCTATTTTAAAAGATGAGAATTCGCTGACTGCCCAAATTCTGAAGAAGCATAATGTTAGTTATGGGAAAGTGTATGACATTTTGGCGAACAAAGATGCGAATATGACTTCTTCAAACCAATCGCCGCGACTTGGCGCCGGATTTACCGATGAAGGCGACGACGAGGACGAAGATGGTTTCTCTCAAAAGAAAGAAAGTCATCGAGGAAATAATCCGGGACAAAAAAGTAGTGATACTCCTGTTATTGATAGCTTTGGAATGGATATGACCCGCGCTGCAGAAGAAAATCGATTGGATCCTATCGTTGGACGGGAACGGGAAATTGAACGATTGGCTCAAATTCTAAGTCGCAGAAAAAAGAATAATCCTGTACTAATAGGTGAACCCGGCGTAGGTAAGTCTGCGATTGTAGAAGGTTTAGCGTTACGCATTGTCCAAAAGAAAGTATCGCGTGTTTTGTTTGATAAACGAGTGGTAAATTTGGATATGGCTTCAATTGTTGCCGGTACTAAATATCGCGGACAATTTGAAGAAAGGATTAAAGCTATTCTGAATGAGTTATCCAACAATCCTAATATCATCCTCTTCATAGATGAAGTTCATACGATAGTTGGGGCCGGAGGAGCTTCCGGATCGATGGATGCTGCCAATATGCTGAAACCGGCTTTAGCAAGAGGCGAAATTCAGTGTATCGGGGCTACGACCTTGGATGAGTATCGTAAAAATATAGAAAAAGATGGGGCTTTAGAACGTCGTTTCCAAAAGATTATGGTCGATCCGACCACAGCAGAAGAAACATTACAGATATTGAGAAATATCAAACCCAAATACGAAGATCACCACAATGTGACATACACTCCGGAAGCATTGGAAGCATGTGTCAAATTGACAGAGCGCTACATAAGTGATCGTAATTTCCCCGACAAGGCAATTGATGCGTTGGACGAATCGGGTTCACGCGTCCATATATCCAATGTTGTGGTGCCTAAGAGTATAGAGGAATTGGAAGCGAATATTGAAGATACTAAACAATTTAAATTGCAAGCCGTCAAGTCTCAAAATTTTGAATTGGCTGCCAGTTTCAGAGATAAAGAACGTCAACTGATACTTCAACTTGATGCAGCTAAATCAAAGTGGGAAAAAGAATTACATGAAAATAGAGAGGTCGTCGACGAAGAGAAAGTAGCTGAAGTGGTTGCCATGATGTCGGGTGTTCCCGTGCAACGGATAGCTAAGGCCGAAAACCAGAAATTACTGGAAATGAAGGAACAATTAAAGGCCAAAGTAATCGG
>Ga0123357_10002378_pt1 | contig 20943 bp, 13 predicted proteins | sample TergutEmb28metaG_FD_89873 | JGI IMG/M metagenome (GOLD analysis project Ga0123357, IMG submission 89873) | Embiratermes neotenicus P4 segment gut microbial communities from Petit-Saut dam, French Guiana - Emb289 P4 | ecosystem: Host-associated > Arthropoda: Insects > Digestive system > Gut ... | reverse complement strand
TCAAATCTTCAAAAGTAGCATATGCCTGATAAAACTCCATCATCGTAAATTCAGGATTATGGCGAACAGAAATCCCCTCATTTCTAAAATTACGGTTAATCTCAAACACTCTATCGAAACCTCCGACAACCAAACGCTTAAGATAAAGCTCCGGAGCAATTCTCAGATAGAGAGGCATATCTAAAGTATTGTGGTATGTAACAAAAGGGCGAGCAGTAGCCCCACCCGGAATAGGCTGCATCATCGGAGTTTCGACTTCAAGAAAATCACGGCTTATCATAAAAGACCTTATCAAGCTGATTATCTTTGATCTTTTTAAGAAAATCTCCCTTACTTCAGGATTTACAATAAGATCAAGGTAACGCTGACGATAGCGTGTCTCTACATCTGTAAGACCATGGAATTTTTCAGGAAGAGGAAGAAGAGATTTAGTAAGTATCCGGATTTCAGTAATATGAAGGGAGAGTTCACCGGTTTTTGTACGGAAAGGCCACCCTTCAGCACCGATAATATCCCCGATATCAAAAGATTCAAAATTATCAAACTGTTCCTCACCCACAGAATCCTTTTTTACGTAAAGCTGAATTCTACCTTTTCTGTCCTGGAGTTGGACAAAGGCAGCTTTCCCAAAAGAACGCCTGGCAATAATACGCCCTGCAACAGTGAAAACCGCGCTCTTTTCAAGAATTTCTTCAACATTGCCGAATTTCGTGAAAACATCTTCAGAAGTATGCAATGCTTTAAAATCATTAGGATATGGATTTATACCGGCTTCCCAAAGAGAATCTACCTTTCGTCTCCTTTGAAGAAGTAACTCACTCAGCTCTTCCACAACATTCCTTTCATATATATAAACTATTCAACCGGTTAAAAACCATATAACTTCAAAATAACCGAGTGTTAATATCTTACATTATACCTGAAGTCAACAATATTAAACGTTCTGAAACAAACCTTTCCATGTTACGTCCCCAGCATCTTTTGAGGGAAAAGAATATATTTTTGTGCCCCATCACCAAGGCCACCTTGTCCATAGCTGTTATCACCCCAGAAATACCAGTGGCCACTACTGTCCTGCGCTACAGATGAATAACCAAATCCCCTGATATATACAATTTTACTCGTATCACCTAGGTACTTTCCTGACGTTCCTGTAGTATCCAAAACCTCTACAGCGTAAGCCACATTGTTAGCTTGTACATCGGTGGCGCCTCCATACTGCTTATTGACTCCAATCTGCCCATACAGATTGTATCCCCATGCCCAAACATGCCCGGTATTATCAAGAGCAAGAACATGGGAAAGCCCAGCGGAAATCGCTACTATACCTGTAAGAGGTACAAATCCACCATTTCCATCACTTTTAAGTACCTGCATAGGCGTTGGTCTCACATAAGGTATATTATTATTAGTACAAAGATTTGAATAGTCTTGAGTACAATCATCAAGATTGTTATTCCCTAATTCGCCAAAGAAATCATCCCCCCATGCCCAGACGGTACTATCTGACGCAAGGGCATAGCTTGAAGAGCCCCCTGCGGATATGACGGTAATAACCGGCGACGGCGTAACTACAGTCTCTGTCCCTGTAACAGTATCTACAGAAATATAATTAGTCACTGGCATAGGATTTACATTAGAAATAATGGCATATTGACCACTGGTATCTTGTCCAAGCTGACCTCTTGAATTATATCCCCATGCAAGAACATTTCCGCCATTATCAAGGGCAAGAGAGTGATATCCGCCGGCAGCAATTCCTGTAAAAGTTGCAGTCCCAGTATAACCAACTTGGACAGGGTATAAAACATAATTAGTCCCGGCAGTTGCAGGCGATGAAGTTGTAGTTGGAGTACCCAGCTCCCCGTAGGAATTAGACCCACCCCATGCCCATATAGTATTATCACTCCTTAATGCCAGGTTATGATAAGCGCCTGCAGCTACCGCTATAATACCTGAAAGTGGGGGGCCTGCAGTTGGTTTGCTAGCGGTGGAACCTGGGGAGAGTGTAATAACCTGAATAGGATATGTTGACCATCCGCTTGTCCCTGAATTAATACCGATACCAAGCTGTCCATAACGGTTGTCACCCCACGTCCGTACAGTGCTATGGTTATAAAATGCAATAGAATGAACACCACCTATTGCTGTCCCAGCAAACCCTAAAACTGGATGGCCTTTAGAATCAAGTACCGCACCAAGAGTATCTCTGTTATTTAAAACATTATCAGTCCCATTTGTACCAAGCTGTCCTGAACCGTTGTATCCTGTGGCAAGGGTAGTAGAATTATTGAAAACTAAATTATGGGCATAGTAAATTGATAAATTAGCAGGAGGTGAAGTAGGTCCTGAATTACCACATGCAGTGAAGAAACCTGCAATCGCCAATGAGGCTGTTAAGTAGATAAATCCTTTAAATGTTTTGTTCATATCTCTCTCCATCTGATTAATTTTGCTATTTTTATCTGCTTCCACACTGAAGCTTCATAATCTCATCTTTTACCGCGCCTTTAAAATCGACAATTCCCATATATTCACGGTCTTCATAACAAACCAGCTTTCCGGCAGGAAGATTAAAACCTGAACTATTCGTCATAGTTAATATAGATATAAAAGGGACTCTACTGGTTACAGACTCCCCCTCTAAAGCAAAATTAAACTGCTGAAAAGGGACAGAACTATCACTATACCGCCATACCGGAAGAATCTCAGAATCGGCTGTTTTTGACAGGACAGCAGCGACTTCCTCGTTTTGCCCATGAATAATATTCCCTGATGTTATAGAAAACTGAACGGTATTATCATCTTTTTTCTTTAATACATATACCGGAGTCCAGCTCTTTGTATTATCTATACATGAAATATTAACACTACCTTTCGGATTATCCAACGAGACCTTAACAAAAGTTTTACCCGTTTTACTCTTTTTTAAAGCAGAGAATTTATTATCTAAGGCTTTCAACTCTTTTTCATTGCTTTGCCTTGTAAAATAGAGGGCATCAAGCCTGGAAAGAGCAAAATCTGTCCCTTGCCTAACAGAAGAGAGAGGCGTTGGATCATTTTTTGTTTTTTTGAGAGATTTACTGCTTTGGGATTTAGCCGCTGCAATAAAAATATCCTCTTTTGTATCAATAAGATCTAAACGGCTTTGCAACTGCTCTTTCCGCTTTTCTATTGCTTCTATCTCTTTATTTATCTTATTGTCCGGTTGTGCCTTAAAGGTTTCAACCTTCTTTATGACAGAATCCTTGTTTGCTCTTACTCTTAAGGTCTCTACCCTGCATTCTCCCGGCAGCAAGACCTGTACTATTCCGTTTGTAGCGGGAAAAGAATTTTCAATAACCGCGCCATCCAGATATAATGTAGTTTTTCTTTCAGCCAGAGCCGGAACTGCTGATATCACTATTATACTAAAAACAACAAAAATTCTTAAGCTCATTCAATTCCTCAAAATAAGAGTAAAACATTATAAATGAATAATAGCTACTATTTAATTTTTTTGCATTGCGCTATTTTTAGGGCACAAATGATCAAAAGCTTTAATCATATAAAAGATGAGCAAAAAGGCCTGAGCGTAGCTTAGGTTCAAACCATGTAGATTTAGGAGGCATAATTTCTCCCACATCTGCAAGTTCCATAAGCTCCTTAATCGTTGTATGAAAAAGTGCAAAAGCTACGGCGTAATCTCCGCTATCCACAAGCTTTTCCAGCTCTGCTAGCCCTCTTATTCCACCCACAAAATTAATTCTCTGATCTGTTCTCGGGTTACTAATACCAAGAACCGGTTCCAAAAGGTTTTTCTGAAGTATTGACACATCAAGAGCTTCAACAGGGTCATTCCTGTTAAAACTCCCCTCTTTCGGAATTAACCTGTACCACTTGCTATTGACATACATCCCAAAATTATGGCGATTTGAAAGCTCCGGCTGTTCATTTAAAAGAGTAACATCAAAAGTTTTACCCGTTTCTTGAAGAAAATCCTCAACGAAGTAACCATTTAAATCTTTAATAACACGGTTATAAGACATAATATTAAGTTCAGAATCAGGGAAAATAACCGTAAGAAAATAATTATACTCTTCATTCCCCTTATGAAAAGGATTTGCCGCTTTACGGAGGTCTCTTACACGGCTTGCAGCAGCGCTTCTATGATGCCCGTCTGCAACATACAAAGATGGAATCTCAGCAAATTCCTCTGTAAGTTTTTCTATAACCTCTTTCTCGTTGACAATCCACAAAGTATGAGATACCCCATCCTCTGTTTTAAAATCATACTCAGGAGTCTCGTTTATAACAGACTCTACAACAGCAACAATAGACGGCCTACGCCTGTATGTATAAAATACAGGCTCATCATTGGCATTAATATAATCAATATGTTTTACCCTGTCTTCTTCCTTGTCTGCCCTGGTTAACTCATGTTTCTTTACAACGCCCGACTGGTAATCATCTACGCTGGAACATGCAACAAGGCCGGTTTGAACTACTTTCCCCATTTTTTGCCTGTAGATGTAATAACAATCTTCAGCATCCTGAATAAGGGTGCCCTCTTTAATAAACTGTGAAAGATTCTCACGCCCTTTCTCGTAAACCGGGATTGAATGCATATCAACATCGGCTGGAAGATCTATTTCAGGACGGGATATATGCAAAAAACTGTATGGATTCCCATCTGCCATCCTTAAAGCTTCTGCAGTACTCATAACATCGTATGGGAGTGCAGCAACCTTATGAGCTATGGCTTTAGGAGGTCGTAACCCTTTAAATGGTTTAATAACAGCCATTAAATCCTCTTACTATTTGAAATAACGTTTTGCGCCAATATAATGGCTGGTATAGTATTTCTCGCTCAACAGAGAAATTTTTATATCATCCCCACGCTTCGGAGCCTGAACAAATTTCCCATCGCCTATATATATTGCAACATGGCTGACTTTACCGGGAGTCGCACCAAAAAATAGAAGGTCTCCAGGCGCTAACTCACTCTTTTCGACAGGAGTTCCCACTTTAAACTGCTCAGCGGAAGTTCGCGGGATATTGACTCCGCAGAGATTATAAACAGCCTTTACAAAACCGCTGCAATCCATCCCGTCAACCACTGTATTCCCACCCCATAGATAAGGTATACCAACAAAACGCTCAGCAGTTTTGGCCGCGATAACCCCCATATTCCTGTCATTTCCCTTAACATTGGAAATTTGCGGCGATGTTGGAGCACTCTCTGGAGTACCATGTTTTACGTTCTCCCCCACTTTCTGGGGCTCCACAAAAACATTGTCATGCGGTGAGGCTATAAAGTAGCTTCCAATATAATTCTCCGCAACAAGCTTCCTTGCAGCAGAAACGGCCGCAGCCCGTTTTTTATAATCCCCAAAACGGACCACATAAACTCCGCTCTCCTTACGAAAATAAAAAGCATCTATTCCCTTTTCCTGAAGCTTTGAAGAGAGCCTTTCAGCATTCTTTACATCAGAAAAAGCTCCAACTTGTATTGAATATCCCAGCCTGCTTATACCTTTTGCCGGCTCTAAAGGTGCTGCATAAACCTCAACAGCAAATATAAAAATAACTGACGCAATTAAACATAGCTTACAAAACCTTAACATAGTTTATCCTTTGATTAATCATCTGCAACAGTCCTTCGTACCCCCATAAGAAACGGAACAATAAAATCATCCAGATCACCATCAAGGACAGCATCAGGATTACCAGTTTCAACCCCTGTCCGGAGATCCTTCACCATCTTATATGGATGCAGCACATATGAGCGTATCTGACTCCCCCACCCTATCTCTTTTTTATCAGAAGATAATTCAGCGGCCTTTGCTTCACGCTCTTCCAGCTCTTTTTCAAAAAGTTTCGACCTCAGCATTTTCATAGCAGTAGCTTTATTCATATGCTGGCTCCGCTCACTCTGGCAAGCAACTACAATTCCTGTAGGCATATGAGTAATCCTTACAGCAGAATCAGTCGTATTGACATGCTGCCCACCTGCACCGCTGGATCGATACGTATCTATACGGAGATCAGACTCTATAATTTTAACATCAATGTCATCAGAAATCTCAGGAAACGCAAAAACCGATGCAAAAGAGGTATGCCGCCGGGCATTACTGTCAAATGGCGAAATCCTCACAAGACGGTGAATTCCTGCCTCTGCCTTAAGGTAACCATAAGCATATTCAGCATTTACATAAACAGTACAGCCTTTTATGCCAGCTTCATCTCCAGGCTGGTATTCTGTAATTTCAGCCTTCCACCCCTTTTTCTCAAAATAACGGAGGTACATTCTCAGGAGCATTTCAGCCCAATCCTGAGACTCAGTCCCGCCAGCTCCGGGATTTATAGAAAAATAACATGAGCTTCTATCATGGGGGCCGGAAAGCATCCTATGAAACTCTGCGTCAGCAACTCCTTTTTCAAGGGTATTGTTTAATTCATGGACTTCATCAAGAATATCTTTATCTTCGGCCTCAGCCCCAAGTTCAATCAAAACCTTAACATCTTCCAGTTGTCTTACAAGTGAATTCCAATTATCAACGACCTTTTCCATAGAGGTTCTGTTACGCAAAATCTCCTGAGCCGTGTCATTATCATCCCAAAAATCAGGGATCGCAATACGTGCCTCAAGCTCCTGAATATCTTCCCGTTTTTTATCTATGTCAAAGAGACCCCCGAAGACTGTCAACTCTTCTGGTCAATTCTTCAAGTTTTGCAACCTCTTCTCTAAACATCAATATCCCCCTAAAAAGCTTTTTGCTTAATAGATATAAATACCATCTATCACTCTTTACATCAACTTAAAAGCAGGATTGTATACTTATAAAATTAGGGAATACAGTGAAACACTCTTAGATTTTAGTTTCTCACATAGACACAGAGTTCACGGAGAAGTCCTCTTATTTCTTTTCACCACAAGGTGCACAAAGTTTTCACAAAGGGCACTACGTCATTGCAGGCTTGCCCCTCAATCCTCTAATAACAGGGGATTGCGGCTCGGAAACCGCAATGACGGTTTGCGTTCTTTGTGGTTTATGTTTTTTCCGTGCTTTTCGCGGTGTTAACAGGTTTTTGGGTTCTCTCTGTGATCTCTGTGTCTCTGTGAGTAATTATATAATTAGGCAATTTTTTGAGAGCCATTATGAATGCTATTTAAACCTGTGAGCTCAGATATTACCTCAACTTATATGAATTATGTCATTGAACAATCGATCAAAATGATATTACATATTTGTATAATTAGGCAATATATGGCCTTTTATGAAATCTTTTGGATTGTTTCGCTGCGCTCGCAAAGACAGTTTATAGTACAGTTGGGGTTTAACTCCACACTCCACTCTTCACACTCCACACTAAATAAATCATATGACCCTTAATCGAAGCCTTAAAGAGGAAGCCCCCTTATCGCATAATACTTCCGCAACTCCTCCTCAAACCTCTCCCTATCTATCGGAGAAATAGTCACCCCGTCACTGCAAGAACCAGGTTGCTCAAAAAACCTGTCAGGCAGTTTATCATCTTCTTCTGTAAAGCCATTTGAGTAGTTGTAAAAACGCTCCAATCTGTAAATATTCTCCCCGATCTCTTTGAGCCTTTGCGCTGTGTAATCTTCTCCTGTAACAGCCGTAAGAAGGGTAGCGTACTCCTCCAACGTAGCGCCAAACATGGCATTTTTACAAACCACCATAGAATCCAGAGCGGCATGACTGTCTTCAGCTATCTTTACCATTCTTGCCTTTCCGTCAAATGAAAAACGGTCTGTTGCCACAGGCTTTCTTAAAATCTCGTGAGAAAAAGAGCAGGCCCTCAAATGGCAGCCACCACGGCTGCTTGTAACATACCCCAGAGCTACACCATAGGCGCCTCTCGGGTCATACGCAGGCAGTTCCAACCCTTTAACCGTCATAGAAAGTTCCGGCTTACCCATATGCTCCATAGCTCTTTTTGAACCAAAAGCAAGAAGTTCCCATATACCCTTTCTCATAGCAATACTTTCCAAAACCTCCCTTAACTCTCCGGACGCCACAAAGCTTCCTCTGGCTTCCCCCCACGCAGCAATGGTAGCAGCAACGGAAATAGAATCCATTCCTGTTTCATAGCAAATATGGTTTGCGTCAATTATATCGGAAAGAGTGAAGATGCCGTTGAGAGCGCCAAAATGGGAAATGGCATCATATTCAGGAATAATTCCAACAGATTTCGTCGCTCTTTTACACTGAATAGGGCAGTACGGACACCCTGTCATTACCCCGCTAAAAGCTTTCTTTATCGCCACAGCAGAGTAATTGGCCAAATCATTAAAAACAGTTTTATTAAAATTCTCGGTAGGAACCATTCTTCGCTGTTGTATAAGATCAACAAAGGCTGCTGTACCGTATTTTGAAATTCCAAATTCACCGGAAATAACAGGAGAAGCTTTAAACAGACGAAGTATATTTTGATTAGCCTCCTTAAAAAGAGATTTATCAGCAATCTTAGGAGTCTTACTCCCTTTTACTACTATTGCCTTAAGCCTCTTTTTCCCCATAATAGCGCCAAGGCTTCCGCGATCTGTAACATTTCCTCCGCTGAATCCGATAGTGGAAAAAGAGACTCCGTTTTCTCCCGCAGTGCCAATAGCAGCTACAGATCCATTTTGGCTCAGAGAATCAAACGTTGATGAGATATTTTCCCCCCAAAGTCCGGCAGCATCTATAAGTTCCGCTTTATCCTGAGAAACAGAGATAAGAACCGGCTTTTTACTCTCACCGGTTATAAAAATAGCGTCAATGCCAGCTCTTTTCATATCTACAGAGAAACTGCCGCCTGCTGAAGCGTCAAAAATCGTATTAGTGAGAGGAGACCTGCTTATAACAGAAACTTTTGAAGAGGATAGAGCTCCTGTTCCAGCCAAAGAGCCAACCGCAAAAATAAGGGGGATATCCGGTGAATAAGGATTAAGCCCATAAAAATCTTCCATAAGCTTGACGCCGATACCTCGGCCACCGAGAAAATCATGAAGCAGAGAATCAGAGAGTTTTTCAAATGAGCAGCTTTGAGATGTAAGATCAACTCTTAGAATCCTGCCTGTCCAGCCGTACATATCCATCAAAACTCCTTTTATATGATTTCGGCTTTTGGCCATATCTGAAATAGTGTGGAGAGTGGAGTTAATTATAATTTATAATTCCACACTTCACTCTCCACACTGAATAAACAGCATAACCTTTGTAAATATGTAAACTAATACAATAAATCATCTCGACAAAAAAGCTTTTTTAAAATATATTTCTGTTCATTGTATACAGAAGGAAGTCAGCAAAGTAAAAACCCATAGACCTAGAATATATCTGACTTGACAGCTTTTTAAATACCTAATGACACAGGATTTTGGCTCATAGGCAAGGCAGCCGAGGAGCAGGTTACAAAGCAATCGTAGGGGCGGCAATCTGCCGCCCGATTATCAGGCGACCGGAGACGGTCGCCCCTACAAGTGTTGAGTGGCCTGCGACAAGGTCAACGCAGCATATGACCAAAAGCCGAAGTCATATAAAAATCAAAAGGAGAGACAACAGATGACAACCAAACCATTTGTATATCAAGAACTACTCCCTCTCGGAAAAGATGAAACAAAATACCGTAAAATCGAAGGCTCGGAAAAGTATGTAACTGTCGAGCAGTTTGCCGGAAAAGAAGTAGTAAGAGTATGCCCCGAGGCTCTTAAAATCCTGGCAAACGAAGCAATGCGAGACGTTTCCTTCCTGCTTCGCCCAGAACATAACGAAGCTGTGGCAAAAATACTGAGAGACCCTGAAGCATCACAAAACGACAAAGGTGTTGCAATGGCTTTCCTCAGAAACGCAGAGATATCCGCCAACTTTGAGCTCCCTCTCTGCCAGGATACAGGAACAGCCACTATCGTAGCAAAAAAAGGGCAACAAGTATGGACCGGCGGTGGTGATGAAAAATATCTTTCTGAAGGTGTGTATAAAACATATACAGAAGAGAATCTCAGATACTCTCAAACAGTAGCTCTTGATATGTATAAAGAGATAAACACAGGAACAAATCTTCCTGCGCAGATAGATATTCAGGCCATTGACGGAGATCACTATAAATTCCTGTTTATGGCTAAAGGGGGCGGATCAGCCAATAAAACAATGCTGTATCAGGAAACAAAAGCGCTTTTAACTCCTGAAAAACTCCTCCCATTCCTTGTAAGCAAGATGAAATACCTTGGTACCGCGGCATGCCCTCCTTACCATATTGCTGTTGTAGTGGGCGGCACATCTGCTGATGCCTGTATGAAAACAGTAAAATTGGCCAGTGCAAAATACCTTGACGCATTACCAACCACAGGAAATGAATATGGCCAGGCATTCCGCGATCTTGAACTTGAGCAGAAACTCCTTGAAGAAGCTCAAAAATTGGGAATCGGCGCGCAATTCGGCGGTAAATATTTTGCCCATGATGTGAGAGTAATACGCCTCTCGCGGCATGGAGCGTCATGTCCTGTTGGAATGGCAGTATCATGCTCCGCTGACAGGAATGTTAAAGCCAAAATAACCAGAGAAGGCCTCTTTGTTGAAGAACTTGACCGGAATCCGGGAAGATTTATCCCTGAGCAGTATCGTGGCAAGCATGAGCATGGAGTGAAAATTGATCTTAACAAACCTATAAAAGAGATACTTGCCGAACTTACAAAGCATCCTGTATCAACTCCTCTCCTTCTTACCGGTACAATAGTTGTAGGCCGGGATATTGCCCACGCGAAATTCAAAGAGATACTTGATTCCGGTAAACCTCTGCCTGATTATCTCAAGAATCACCCAATATACTATGCAGGCCCGGCAAAAACACCGGAAGGGAAACCATCCGGCTCATTCGGTCCGACAACAGCAGGGCGTATGGACTCCTATGTTGACCTTTTACAGGCAAACGGCGGTTCAATGATAATGATCGCCAAAGGAAACCGCAGTCAACAGGTAACAGACGCATGTAAAAAACATGGCGGTTTTTACCTCGGCTCAATAGGCGGCCCGGCAGCAGTACTTGCTGAAGAGAATATCAAAAAAGTTGAATGTATTGACTTCCCTGAACTGGGAATGGAAGCTGTCTGGAAAATAGAAGTAGAGAATTTCCCTGCATTTATCCTGGTTGACGATAAAGGAAACGATTTCTTTAAACAGCTAGGCCTCTAAAAACAAAAGCCCCCTGGAGAGCTAAACATCTTCAGGGGGCTTCTAGTATAACCCATTTTCAAAAGAATTAATCTTCTATATATCAATTAGTTTTTGTGGAGCATTGAAAGATGAAAAAAATATTAGGCATAATTCTTATAATTGTCTGGCTGGCTGTGATTGTTTTAGTGTCGCTTGCCTATACTGGTTCTTTTACTAGTTCTTTTAGTGACTTAGTTCAAAACTATACTTGGCTCTTTACTATTATAGCCATTGTGTCTGCAATAGTTGGTTTTAGGCTTACATTTAATGGAATGGGTGGACTAAGCAAAAAAGAAAAAACCTATCCACTTGTTATGGGAAAATTAATATCAATTGACCAGGGCGCTGTAGGATACGTTAGAGTTAACGGTCAGCCATCATGTAGGTTAACTATTCAATTTACAACAAATGATGGACAACAAATAACAGCTACCATTAGAAAAATAATTCAGCTGACTGATTTGGCGCAGTTTCAACCCGGAATCCCGTTGCCAATAAGATACAACCCCCAAAACCCGCAGCATATTGCAATTGATTTCAACGCGGATTTGAGCCAAGTCCAGCCACAACCCGGAAACTCTGTTAATGCGCAGCAGACTTTCATGAATCCTGGGCAAGTTCAAATGAATTTTGACCCCATGCAGCTCCAAGCGCAGATGATGAATGAAGGCGTGACTACACAGGCGGCGATGGATATAAGGAACACAGGCGTACAGGCAAAAGGCGTGATTTTATCAGCTCAACCCACCGGCAATATTGTAGCTAACAACGGTGAAATAGAATTGAAAATAGAAGTTACTAAACCAGACGGCAGCCAATATCAAGCCACCGTTAGAAAAGCGATCCCGCCAATTGCATTGCCATACATTCAGGTAGGCAGAGTAATTCAAGTCTTTTATAAGCCGGAGAACGAACAGAATATCACCATCGGGTTATAAGGAACTACCACGCCTCACTGAATTGCGGCCTCACTTATAACGTTAGCAAAGACACTTTCTCATGCCAGTCATATATGACAGTTCTTATTTAATTATTGCCTAATCATACGAATCTTTAATTTAGTTTTAGCTGATTTTTTCAATGTTTAATTCGTATCAGCTCAGATTATACCTGAGCTGATAGGCTTTAATGGTATACATCGTAATGTCTAAAAAATTGCCTAATTCTATTATTACTATACAATCTTAAAGAATCTATTAGGTTGCAATTTTTCAGATTGATTTCAGCCGCTTTAAAAGCCTACGATTCTACATGTTCCTCCAATTATTCTTTCTCAAGCGTTAATAAACTTAATCCGTTGCCCTTAGTTCCTTCAAAACATTTTGCGCATTAGTATCACCCTGCTCAGCAGCTTTTTTTAACCATGCAATGGCTTGTTGTGTATCTTGAACTACTCCAAGTCCTTTGCCATACATAGTTCCCAGATTAAATTGTGCATCGGCAAGCCCCTGATCAGCAGCCTTTTTGAACCATACAACAGCTTCCCGGTGATTTTGCGCTACTCCTTCTCCTTTGCGATACATAACTCCCAACAAAAATTGTGCTTTCGCATTATCCTGATCAGCAAAGGGTTTAAGTTCATTCAGAGCTTTAGTGTAATCCCCAGCGTCAAAAGCCGCTACTCCTTTATCAAAATCGGCATGCGAGTCATTTGAGTCATTTGACTTAATCTCAGAGCCGCAATACTCGCAGTTACCCGGCAGACCTTTCAGTTTTGTACCTGAAGCGCCGCACCCCGGGCAAGTGAACGTTTCCAATTCCTGTTCCGTTGCAGATTGTGCCTGCTGAGGGGTAGATGCCACACTGCCGATAATGATTTCATTTGTGGCTCTGTTTATCGACGCATTTACGAAGAATTTTTTATCTATCATATTCTGCAGGTCGTTCTTAACGAAGTCCTCTGACTGCGATGTACTGGCGGCAATATCTTTAATTGAGGTCATTTGCTGTGTCGAAATCAAAGCAACATACTGTTTGAAGCGTTTTATCATCCGTTTGATTCGAGAACCTTTTACTATTAAGAAAATAAAGAATACTAAAAATACAAGAAGCAGAACCAAATCGCTACCTTTTGGATTGGTACTGATAATGAGAATAATGCATAAAATCGTGAAAACATACCCGATTATACTTAATATTTTCCCCAAAAATGCACTTCCGTCTACCACTGCCTTCGATTGGTCCATTTAGAATCCCTCCCCCCCGCTTTGGCTCATTTGTTCCGACTTTTGCCACATTCGCTTCATTGCAGCGTGCAACACCATACGACAACGCGAAAATGGAAATTGCAACAATCGCTAATAAAATGGCAATAGCAAGCTTAATTAAGATGTGGCTTCTTTCCGGTAGCTACCATCTCAACACTTCTCTCAAATTAAAATCTTTCTACTCAACCGCTAAACCGCAATACTCACAGTTACCCGGAACACCTTTCGGTTTTTCGCCTGAAGCACCGCACCCGGGGCAAGTGAATGTTTCCAATTCCGATTGCGCCGCTGTTTGCCCCTGTATAGGGGGAGACGCAGCATCTGGCGTGGATGTCGCCGCAGCACCAATAACGATTTCATTTGTAGCTGTATTTATCAACGCGTTATCGAAGAAGTTCTTGTCAATCATCTTTTGCAAGTCGTTTTTAACAAAATCCACCGACTGCGATGTGCTGGCAGCAATACTATCTATTGAGGTCATTTTTTGGTCCAAAATCAAAGGAGCATACTGTTTAAAGCGTTTTATCCTTCGCTTGATTTTAGAACCTTTTAAGATTAACAAAATAAAGAACGCTAAAAAGACAAGGTACAGAACCAAATCGCTATTAGTAAACGTTTTTGGGTCGGATAACGCACCTATAACGCCAATAAGGAAAAAAATTCCCCCAACATACCCGATTAGACTCAATATTTTCCCACCAAGTGAGCTCGCATCTACCATCGGATTTGACGTATCCATTTAAAATCCTCCCCGCTTTGGCTCATTAGTTCCGACTTTAGTAATATCCACCTCGTCGCGGGCCGCAATACTACGGGATACCGCAAAAATGGAAATCGCAACAATCGCAAATAAAACGATAATAGTAAGCTCAATCAAAATGAATATTTTTAAATTTTCCCTAAACGCTCTGGCAAAAAGTACGCTGACAAACGTAGCTATGAAATAGAACCAGAGCACTGTTGCAATTCCCGTCCTCAGAAAGACCTTGCCATGGTTTGCACCTATAAACCGAAGCCCTATTAGCCCCCCGAACAAGGCAAGCTCCGCCAACAGCAAGAAGGCTAATGCCCACACGTTCACAGCGATTCTTTCAATATCCAGAAGGAAAAATGCAGTTATAGAAAAGGCAATTACGATTATTCCAATAAGCGCTATAGATATAACGCCGATCTTATTTGGCATTTTGATGCCTCCTATAATTTATTTCCGCACTCGGGGCAGAATTTGGGATCGCCGTCTATCTGAGCTCCGCAGCTGCCGCACTTCCTAACAAGGGATTCCCCGCATTCAGGGCAAAACTTGGTTTTTTCATTCTCAATAGATGCTCCGCATTTAGGGCAATGTTTTGGAGTCGCTTTCCCGCACTCGGGACAGACAGTGGCATCCTTTTTCATATCCGCGCCGCAAAAAGTGCAAGGGTTATATGCACTGCCACATCCGGGGCAAAATTTAACTTTTTTGGAAAATTCAGCGCCACATTCGCTACATGCAGTCGTATCGGTATGTGCCTCGGACGCCTCGGTTTGGATTTGTGGCGCTGCGGTCTGAGCTGCCTTTTGTGTATCAAAACCGCATGAAGGGCAGAAACGGGCTGCTATATCCATGTCGACATTACAACCGGGGCATTTTTTCATCTCTTTGACATTAATGCTCTGCGCCAGTCCGCTGGCCTGACTACCCATCGCGCCACCAACGCCTAAACCCATTCCTAATCCGATACCGGCTCCCATAAGTCCCGATTGGCCGGAGCCGGGATTTGTGGCAGCTCCCTCAAGCGTGTTAAATGAGCGTTCCTGAACATAGCTGTATCCGACAATATCCATTTCCGCTCTCTTGGCTAAAGCTTCTTTAAGTTTTTGAACTGCGGGATCGTCTTCCGGTACGTTGATGTCATTCACATAGAAATTGAGTAATTTAATGCCGTATTCGTCCAGTGTCGGCGTGATTTTTTCTTTTAGATGATCAGAAAGTTCGTCCAAATAAGCGTTTATCTCGAGAGCACTGACATTCTCTTTAATCAGATATGCCGAAATAGAATCTTTGGCTTTTGTGAGATATAAGCCCCTGAAGAAGTTAATTATGTTGTCTTTATCGAGAACCGGCAATGTTCCGACAAGCTTTGTTAAAAACTGCTTTGAATCGCCAATTTGAATACCAAACTGACCGAAAGAGCGCAGGGGCACAAAAACATGATATTTCGGATCCTGCAACTGAATCGGCGTCGGGGTTCCCCATTTGATGTCCAAAGAGTGAACCTTGTTTATGTACCAAACTTCAGCCGCGAAAGGCGAACGGCCTCCGAACGGCAGATTTACGATTTTATTCAGAAATGGTATATTGGCGGTTGACAGCGTATGCCGTCCTGCCGCAAATATGTCAAGAGCCTGTCCGCCCTTATATAACACAGCCTCCTGCGATTCGTTTACAATAAGCTGCGTCCAAGTGCCAAGCTCTTCGTTGGGATACTTCCATGCAAAAACATCCGGTTCACCGTCATATTTGACAACTTCCACAACAGCCATAATGACCCCACCTTTCACCGATTCAATATGGTAATGCAACAATGAGTTGCGTTATATCATCTCCAATAATGTTTCGCAATATATCAGTAGATTGTTTTTCTGAAAAGTGTTGCCGCACAAAAATAGTAGTATATAAAACCATTCTTCCAACAACATTTGCCGGGCAAATTGTTTGAGCAACTCCGAGCCTTTCTCGCCCATCGGTACGGTCTGGCCAACCACAGTAATCAAACCCTGCCACGCTTGCAATGCTAATTCAATTATTGCCTAATCTTACAGTTAATCATAGGATTAGGCAATGTATGCAGTATCGCAATATACTACGTTAATGTTCTATAAGCTCAGGTATTACTTCAGCTCATAGAAATAGTAACATAGAGAAATTGATCAAGGTATTATTGCCTAATTATATAAATAGTAAGAGGGTTAGGCAAGTTTGCTCTGCTACATCTCGTTTCTAAAAGAAACATAGCGAGTAGAGGGAATTTTCTTAATGACACAGGATTTTAGCTCATGGGCAAGGCAGTCGAGGAGCGGGTTACGCTACCGCGCGAATCCTTTCGCGTGGGTTATTGTTAGATTACCACGCGATTCAATCGCGCGGTAGCAAGGGCCCTTGCGTAGGGCCAGATGGCAATCCATCAGTATTGAATATTTTGCCCGTAGGGCATTCATATCAATAGAAAAAGAAATATACGGAAGCCTTTTTGTCTGTAGGACATTAACCGTTAAAGCCCTACGGGCTACCTGCTGGTTGTTATATCACATTCCTATTGATATAAATGCCCTACGGGCAAAGTGGAAAGACAACGACGCATATGACCAAAAACCGAAGTCATATAGGCAACAAAATAAAACGGGAATTATCTACTGATAATTCCCGTTTTTCCTTTAATGGTGGGTGAAGAGGGGATCGAACCCCCGACATCTAGCTTGTAAGGCTAGCGCTCTCCCAGCTGAGCTATTCACCCTTTTAATGGCGGGGCAGACGGGGCTCGAACCCGCGACCTCTGGCGTGACAGGCCAGCACTCTAACCGGCTGAGCTACTACCCCTTATTCCTTTGAGTCTAAAGCAAAAAGGAATTGAATATATAACAAACTAATAGGCAACTTGCAACATTTTTCTTATATGCGCTTTTCGCGCGATTGTATCGCGTGGTTGATTGGGTTCAATCGTATGGGGCGGAGTCCCCCGAATACCTGAAAATGCAGGCGGCAGGTTGCCGCCCCTACGCTAAATACCGTAATTACAATGGCTACATAGGGGCGGCAACCTGCCGCCCGTGTAGTTTAGCTGGCGCACACTGTGCGCCCCTATATGATTTTTTCGTGTTTCGTAGTTAAAATAAAGAACGGAAGCCACCCACCAGCTCAATGAGCTATTAGCCTGTTTGCTTCCCCTTCATCGGTTGCAATTTCAGCCACCGGAATCCTATCGAGTAGGGACAGAGCCTGGGTAAGAACCTCGTCCATATGAGCCACAGGAGTTAGTACAAGTCCATCTTTCACATCTTCAGGAATTTCCAAAAGGTCTTTCACATTCTCTTTTGGAATAAGAATGGTTTTTATACCGCTTCTCCTGGCAGCCATAAGTTTCTCTTTTAATCCGCCAATAGGTAGTACCCTCCCCTGAAGAGATATTTCTCCCGTCATTGCAAGCTGGCTTCTGACAGGTTTCCCTGTTAATGCTGAAACAAGAGCAGTTGCCATTGTTATTCCTGCTGACGGCCCGTCTTTAGGGATAGCTCCTTCCGGTACATGAATATGAATATCTGAAGAGTGGTAGAACTCCTTATCAAGCTCCAAAATCTCATATCTTGACCTTACATAGGTCATAGCAGCCTGGGCAGATTCGTTCATTACATCTCCCAGTTGTCCTGTAATTATTAAGGTACCTTTTCCGGGAACAACCGAGACTTCTATCTGCAAAATATCTCCGCCAGACTCTGTCCATGCAAGACCATTAACAACGCCGATAAGTTCTTTAAGGTCTACCGTTTCATTCCTGAATTTTTCAGGCCCGAGAAAATCAGTTAAATCAGCCGGTGATATTTCATAACGTTTCTTTTCGCCTTTTACCTTGTTATGAACCACTTTCCGGCATATGGCAGCAATCTCCTTTTCTAAGGCCCGCACCCCGGATTCACGGGTATAACCGGATATTATCTTCAGAATAGTTTCATCACTAAAAGTAATATCTTTCTCAAGTAAGCCATTGGCTTTCAACTGTTTTGGAACAAGGTATTTTTTGGCAATATTAAGCTTCTCATTGTCAATGTACCCTTCAAGCCTTATTACTTCCAGGCGGTCCAGAAGCGGTCTTGGTACTGTATGCAGAGTGTTGGCAGTTGCGACAAAAAGTGTTTTTGAAAGATCATATTCAACTTCAAGAAAGTGATCGTTAAATTTTGAATTCTGTTCCGGATCAAGTACCTCCAGAAGCGCGGAAGCCGGATCTCCTCGAAAATCAGAGCCAAGTTTGTCTATCTCATCAAGAAGGAATACAGGGTTACTGACTCCCGCTTTTTTAATATTCAGAAGTATTTTACCGGGCATTGCCCCTATATATGTTCTTCTGTGCCCTCTGATTTCAGCTTCGTCCCTAAGGCCGCCAAGAGACATTTTTACAAATTTTCTGGAAGTCGCTCTGGCAATAGACTTGGCAAGAGATGTTTTACCCACGCCCGGAGGCCCTACAAGACATAAAATAGGCCCTTTTAACTTCTTTACAACTAATTGTACAGCGAGGTACTCAAAGATACGCCTTTTTACCTTTTCAAGGCCATAGTGATCCTCTTCCATGACCTGTTCTGCAAACTTTATATCCCGTTTAACTTTGGATAAAGTCCCCCAGGGCATACCAATAAGGGTTTCAAGATAATTTCTTATAACCGCAGCTTCAGCAGACATCGGAGCCATAAGCTTTAATTTTTTCAGCTCAGCCTCACCCTTTTCTCTGGCTTCTTTTGACATGCTGCCGGATTTAAGTTTATCTTCTAATACTTTAAACTCTTCCGCCGGAGTATCATCCTTGCCCAACTCTTTATGTATGGCTTTTAACTGTTCGTTAAGATAATACTCCCTCTGGTTCTTCTCCATCTGCTTGTTCACACGTTTTTTAATCTTATGGTCAAGCTGCATTACTTCAGTTTCAGAAGTAATAAATTCAATTAGTTTTCTAAGCCTTACAGCAGGCTCAGTTATTGTTAACATTTCCTGGCGTATTTCCAGTTTCAGAGTAAAACGTCCAAGAATAGTGTTAACAAGTATATCCGGATCATTCAGAGAGTTAAGACTGGTTATAGCGCCGGCTTCATCATGCTTTTTAGCTGTTAAGAGATATGTTTCAAAAGCCGATATGGCCTTCTTCATAAGGATTCTTATTTTAGGAGTCAGAACTTTCAGTGTTTCAGAAAAGAGTTCAACATCAACCACAAAAAAATCACTATCGCCGCTGAAAGACTTTATGGTTCCGCGGTGTTTTCCCTCCACAAGCACTTTAACTGTCCCGTTGGGAAGGCGGAGCATCTGGATTATCTGGCATAATGTACCTATAGTATATATATCTTCAGGCGCAGGCTCTTCAGTGGCAGAATTTTTTTGGGCAGAGAGAAAAATCATCTTATCACTGGCCATAGCAGCATCCAGAGCAAGAATAGACTTATTTCTGCCGATAAAAAGCGGCATCACCATGCCGGGAAAAACCAGAATATCCCGCAAAGGGAGCAGAGGAAACTGCTTCAGCTCCACTTTCTCTATATCAACATTATCTTTTAAATCTTCACTATTTTCGTTATTGCCCATAATTTAAACATTACGCCGATTCAGCTAAACTTTCATAAAGTATAATCGGCCTCTCCTTGCGATAGATAACATCTTCATTTATAACAACTTCTCTAACCATTGATTTTGACGGAAGCTCATACATTATATCAAGCATAGCGTTTTCAAGGATAGATCTAAGGCCTCTTGCCCCTGTATTCCGCTTTAACGCCTCTTTCGCAACTGCTACAAGAGCTCCGTCAGTAAATCTTAGTTTAACATTCTCCATTTCAAAAAGCTTCTGATACTGCTTTACCAAAGCATTTTTAGGCTCCTTAAGTATCCTTACCATAGCCTCTTCATCCAATTCGGTCAGAGTGGCCATAACAGGAAGCCTGCCAATAAACTCAGGAATATAGCCATACTTTATAAGATCTTCAGGATTAAGATCAGCAAGTAGCTCTCCGGCTTTTTTCTCTTCTTTCTTTTTAACATCTGCCCCAAAGCCGAGAGTCTTAACCCCTATCCTCTGTTCAATGACCTTTTCAAGACCTGCAAAAGCACCGCTGCATATAAAGAGAATGTTTGTAGTATCAATTTTAAGAAACTCCTGTTGCGGGTGCTTTCTCCCACCTTTTGGCGGTACACTGGCAATAGTACCTTCCATAATTTTAAGCAAAGCCTGTTGCACACCTTCACCGGAAACATCTCTGGTTATTGAAGGAGAATCCCCTTTACTGGCAATCTTATCAATTTCATCAATGTAAATAATGCCACGCTGAGCTTTTTCCACATCATAATCAGCGGCTTGGACAAGACTGAGAACAATATTCTCCACATCCTCCCCGACATAACCGGCTTCAGTAAGATTCGTAGCATCAGCCGCAGCAAACGGCACTTTAAGCATTCTGGCAAGAGTCTGGGCAAGAATGGTTTTACCTGAACCTGTAGGTCCCAGAAGAAGGATATTACTCTTCTGCATCTCTACATCGGCAGGTTTGCCAAGATTGTCAATACGCTTGTAATGGTTATATACAGCCACAGCAAGAGTCTTCTTAGCATTAGTCTGCCCTATAACATACTCATCAAGAAACTCTTTTATATCAACAGGTTTTGGAAGCTTCTTAAAATCCCCGACACCATTTTCAAGGCTAGCTTCCTCAGAAATTATATCATTACAAAGTGCAATACACTCATCACAAATATATACTGTTGGGCCTGCTATAAGCTTTTTAACTGCATCATGCCC
>Ga0123357_10002377_pt1 | contig 20946 bp, 14 predicted proteins | sample TergutEmb28metaG_FD_89873 | JGI IMG/M metagenome (GOLD analysis project Ga0123357, IMG submission 89873) | Embiratermes neotenicus P4 segment gut microbial communities from Petit-Saut dam, French Guiana - Emb289 P4 | ecosystem: Host-associated > Arthropoda: Insects > Digestive system > Gut ... | reverse complement strand
TGGTGTGTTGTGTTGTGGTGTGGTGTGGTGTGGTGTGGTGTGTTGTGGTGTGATGTGATGTGTTGTGGTGTGGTGTGGTGTGTTGTGGTGTGGTGTGTTGTGTTGTGGTGTCTTGGCCGAGCTTCAAGTTTATCGACCACCACTGTTTGTTTCCCAGCACTGACGGCCCTGAGTTCCCTACTGAACACTTACTAACCGCGGGGTCAGATAGACGTCTCTAAACCTAATGTGGGGTAGCGACTTCGGCAAGAGATTCTTCAACAAATCTGAAAGTCACTATACCGGTCCACAAATCTCCATACCTGCTATTCCAGTTTCACTTTTCATGCACACTCCTAATAGACAAATACAGGATTTTCATTCTTTGAGGCTACGCAAACCCGACGTAAGCGCTGAACTAGTATCAGCCGGCTCGCTTTTACGAGAACGTTCGCAGCGTCAAAATTTGAAACCTACTCTAAATAGCGAAGACTACACTGAAACATTAGGAATTCCAGCGCTTTTGGTGACTTTTTTTAGCAGAAGAATGAACACAGCACTTTCCTCTGATGTTGGTGAAAGTCTTCTCAGAATATATTTTCAAAGTGTGTGAAATATCAAAAGTAGCCCTGCTGTGCAAACATTGGGCCCAGGATATTGTAACCAGGCAGAGAACCTGTAGCCGGAAACGGTGGGTTTGACATTGTTATTCATTAAATACCGAAGTTGTATATAAAGGATGCTTCTGGAGGAAATGTCAATATTTTTGGAGATTACAGTGTCAAAGTTCGTATGAACATGCATCTAGTTCTGAATGGTTACATGTCTGGATCTTCAAACCTAAATATTTTAGATTTTTTTTTTGTTTTTGTTTTTGTGGGGTTGGATGCAGAGCGAAGTTTACACAAACAAACAAACAAACAAACAACGGTGGACATACCAGACGAAATGCCCGCTCGCATTCTGCATTCTGCAGCCGCCACAAAGAAACGTGAAGATAAACTCAGACGAACAACAAGCGATCTTCGCACACGAGTTGCAAAGTGCATTAAGCGTGACATTGGGATTTTAGAATATTTATTGTGAATTTAGGGTTGCGCCGCGAAGTAGATGAGAACTGCTGTCTTCTGGGTTATTACGCAGCAAGTAGTGGCAATTTCTTACTGACGTTTCGGGACCGTCCGAAATGTCGGTAGGAAATTACCACCACACACTGCGTGATAACCCAGAAGAGCGCAATTCTCAGGTACTGTGAACAGTAACAAATTGGTCATTTAGTCTTTAAATTGAATTAAAATTAAACTAAAAATACTCAGTTTCTCTTTCTTTATTGCTATTCACAACGCTTTCTTGCCTGCAGTTTCAAACTGCTGTATCTCCGTAACCATCCATAATTAGACACATGTTCATATACACCTCTTTTCTCACAGTGGCCGGTATTTTCACCTTCCAAAATACTGACCTAACCTCCTGGATCATCCTGTATGCATGTAAAGGTAAAGTGATCCCGTTACAGGCCCGGTGTAGCCCAGAGAGTGGGTAGAGGTATAAATCTAATCTTTCATGACCGCGGCACTAGAAGGGGGTAAGTGGTCAGCACCACGTCCCGGCCGCACTTTACCCCCGGGGAAGACCCGGTACCCATTTTATAGGAGGCTGGATGGGCCCCAGGGCCGGTCTGGACGGGCGGAAAATCTTGTCCCCACCGGGTTTCGATCCCGGACCGTCCGGTCCGTAGTCAGTCGCTATACCGACTGAGCTACCGGGCCCACCCTGTATGCACGCATGCTCATGTTTAAGCGGTCCTTAAGTTGGCTGTTATAATAATTAGAAGCACGCAATATGTGCAACTAAATAAGAGGGTCTATGGAAGTAGGTTAACAGGAAAAATGTTAACGTGTGCTTCCGTGCTTTTACTCAGACTTTGGAAGTGTATATATAATTAACCCATCCAGGCACAGTAGAGGCTGGCATAGCGGTGGATCTCTAGACCTGTATTCGGGAGATGTTTGGTTCGAACATTAACACAGACTGTTGAGTCCCTCCAGGTACACTAATATCGAAATATTTTCTAATTAGCCAGTCATCAGTCACCCTTTTGTTCGAGGCTACAAAATCGCAGCCACTAAAGGCGTTGTTAAATAAAAACAGCCCGAAATGTGAAGACTTAATTTGACATAAATTAGGCCAATGTGAACAGTTTTAGTGATGCTGTATTTAGTGGACATATGGTGCACACGGAATTATCTTGCATAATTCTGTCGATAACATTTCTACACACACGCTAATGATATTCAAAATATTGTGTTTAAATTACAGACCCATATAAGCCTGCATGACCAAGCTGGACTGTCAGGCTGGCCTTCAGGAAGTTTCGACCACTTAACGTCAGTCCGATATTTTGCCTTGTGTCACGCCACTGCCTGTTCAGAAACATTTTTTGCAATTAATTTTACGACCTCATAACAAGGCGCGATATGCTGCCATTTTAACATTTATGCTGCATTTTAATTCGCCTGTGGGAATTAAACCTCTTAACAAGGTCCATTGCTATGCAACAAACAGCCTTGCAACAAAATAAGGGAAGCAGAAATCAGGCTGCAGGCCAAGCGACGGCATATCGACCATAGGCAGGACACAATTATACAGACAATAACAAACTGCATAAACGTAAAAATACATGCAGTTTGCTGTCTGTAGTGATATGACACGTTTGTTTGGCAGGCACCATACCGGGTAGAATTCTGGGTTGTACGTGGCAAATGAGGAGATATGGTGCCAGCCTGCCACATGACACACCGCCAGACAGCTACGTCCGTATTCACCCGGTGAGATCCTCAAATCTGACCCTCCTGTTGGTCCGCCGTGCGTCATGATAAGTGAACAAAGTAGCAATTTTTGGAAAGGGTGGTGGGGGTGGGGTTGAAGTCAGTTGTTCCATAATAGAAAGAGATTTAGTTGCACTGCTTCACACTAAAGGAACCGGATTAGCGCAGTCGGTGTAGTGGCTAGGCTGGGCGGTCCGGAGGAATTTCCGGTAGGAGCAAGAGAATTTCTCTGCTCCGAAACGTCCAGCCAGACTCTGAGGCTGACATTGAGGGGAGTTAAGATGCCGTCACAGCGTGGGCAGAGAAAACTTTGCCTTTACTTCGGATTTATTACGATATATATATATAATATATTATACATATAATATATATAGGCCGGGTAGCTCAGTCGGTATAGCGACTGACTACGGGTTGGACGGTCCGGGATCGAATCCCGGTGGGGACGAGATTTTCTGCCCGTCGATACCGGCCTTGGGACCCACCCAGCCTCCTGTAAAATGGGTACCGGGTCTTTCCCGGGATTAAAGTGCGGACGGGGCGTGCTGCTGACCACTTACCCCCTTCTAGTGCCGCGGTCATGGAAGAATAGAGTTACACATCTACCCACCCTCTGCGCCACACCGTGCATGTAACGGGAACACTTTACCTTTATATATATATATATATATATATATATATATATAATGTCGAACTGAGTCGCGTCCAGCACGGTCAAAATAAACCAGATATAAAACGGAAGGTGACGCTGTCAGTACTTATGTTTGCAGTGGAGCTGTCAGTACTTATGATTACAGTGGAGCTATCAGTATTTATGTTGACAGTGGAGCTGTCAGTATTTATGTTTACAGTGGAGCGGTCAGTATTTATGTTGACAGTGGAGCTGTCAGTATTTATGTTGACAGTGGAGCTGTCAGTATTTGTGTTGACAGTGGAGCTGTCAGTATTTATTTTGACAGTGGAGCTGTCAGTACTTATGCTTACAGTGGAGCTGTCAGTACTGATGTTGACAGTGGAGCTGTCAGTACTTATGTTGACAGTGTGAAAACTAAAAGGCAGAGAGTCAAACAGCGACAGGCGTCAGTAGAATAATTACGCTTATTTATTAAAATTCATTCCCTTATCCACCCAGCCATAGCTGAATAGTGAGAATGGTAGGCACTTAACAATTCTTTAATTCAATCAATCAATGAAAGAGCAAACCTCTAATTTATTTGTTCATTCATTCATTCATTCATTAACTCAGTCAGTCAGCAATAATCAGTTAATATTCGGACAGAAAAGTACTCAGTACGCCGTGTATTTATTGCACTAATGTGCCGTGCGCACGGCGTAGCTGTCACCGTGCTGTGGCGCAGGGCACGCATGCTCAATAGTTCCACTCATTCCTAATCTCGGCACTAGATGGAGTTCAGTGGGTAAGCTTTACATGACGGCCGGCTTGGCCCCCAAGGGAAACATTCCACCAAATGTGAGCCACAGCCGAGTTCGAGGCAACGATGAAGAGAAGAACATTTTCTCCTGCCAGGAATCGAACCCCCATTCCTCGGTCACCAGATCACACAGCCTAGTCACTACACACTACCTACTATTTACTTACCTTCTATTCTTCCATTTAGTCAGTCAGTCCGTCCGTAAGCCACAAACCACTGCACACTACAAACTGTGCATTATCACAATGCTGATGTGGCCAACCAACAAGTGTCCAATTACTTTGTCGCACTCAGCGCTGTAACCATCAATCGCAATGGTCGACGTGACGTCTCATTACAACAGCTCACCGTGAAACCCCAGCCCCGTCTCCAAACATCACCGCCTGTGGCTCAGCACGCCAGCGAAACAATCTCCAAGGAACTGTACAGTTGGAGGTCATATTGCAGCCTTCCGCGTTGGCCCAACGTTCAGTGCTGGCAAGGGGGCTCGAAGGATGCCTGTGCTTTGAGAGTCTGATTCTGGCACTAGCACGTTTGTTAATAACATTCATTTACGTGGTTAGACAATCATTTCGAACGAAACTCACTATATTAACCATCGTCTGGACTCGTGTCATTTGAAATTCCGCGTTGTTATGTTAATGAATTACAGTCACGTGCTTTTCACCACGTCACGGGTTTGGGTTAAGTTACTGTCAATTTTGTATATGGCCACGTTTATCTCCGTCATCAAAGTTGATCCAAATTATACGACAGAAATATATTCTCTGATAGATATTAACCGCCCTATTGACATTCAGAATTAGAAAATACTTTCTTCAAAATTCGCACTGATTCAAAAGACGCACGACATTCGCGACCAACACCGGCTGTAGTACCAGTTGGCGGCGGTACGTAACGCGAGGTATCGACAGTCAGCTGCAACTGTCTCTGTGAGTGACCACTGGCCATTCTGTGAACGTATCCTACCACCACCATTTTAACAAGACATGAAATGTACTCGTACGTATGACGTAATGGTGTGGCACGTTTCCGTAAACACTGTTGCTATGGGAAAGCAACAATGCACTCAGTTTGCATCGTCCAGCTAGTCGCTGTCAACAACACAAGAAAGACAACAAGCGGCCACAGTCTTCAGTTTTCACGCGAATGTACAAAGGAAGAATTACTGCAGGAACGCCTAACAAGATCTTCGGAACTAAAGACAGCTTCACATATCCGACAGCTGCTAAACGTCAGTTTCCACATGTCTAATCAACCAACTACCCTGCGAATGCAAGCGTGTGTAACCAGTATATAACCTGCAAAAACTCCTTGGGTGAGAGTTGTCAGGTTCGCGACCCGGCCGCTTCATTCACGATGGTAGCCCCGGATAAGGCACGGAGGCAGTACGAACCCCGCGCAGAAGAGAAAGCTCCCCTTTCGAAGAGAACCGAAACCGCTGTCCATGGCCCATACACTATAGACCGACTGAGCTACCGCGGCCGAGCAATCAACACGGCCTGTACACTTCCGGCGTCACTTCGCCTCTAACAATTCAAGCTGAGGCTGCGAAGAGCACGAGAAAGTGAAATGTGTCGTAGTTCAAGTAAATAAAAGCGAATTTAATTTCTTATGTGCGTATTTTGCTAGTATATCTCTTATTTCATAATGTGGCCCAATTTATCTACTTACAATCATGTTAATCAACGTCACATTACTCTTACAAGTGGGCTACTATAGCGATATCAGGCAGAGCACAGTGTACTCTGGTGGTAAATAAGCATTACTTTCTAGGTTTTACCTAGATATGTAACTGCTGAAATATGAACATAGTATATAACTTAAAATATACCCGTTTTAGGGAATGTATTGATGTATGGGTACAAATATACGCTGTGCCACACGTATATAGTTGTGTACATAGGCGTAACTTGCGGGGGTGCAAGAAGGGGCAAATTCCCCTCCATTTTTTATACACAAGAATAGTTGTATGACTACTGAGTTAAAGAAGCGCAAATAAAAAGTATAAATAGTCCCTCAAAGCAGAACAAATTAAAAAAAAAAAACCCTGCATTCAAACCCATCTTCCTAATTCCCACTGTCGACTTTGCCCCCCCCCCCCGGCTCATATTCCAGCACTGCGGACTCTTCACCAGCAGCGCTGCCATAACCCCAAGCCACACACCGGACCCTGAACAGCCCTTCTCCGGTACTCACCCTGAGGCGCACGGATTTGCTCGAAGTCCTACCTCGATTTAATCCTCACAATTCCCATTCCCGTCGGAACCTTACGTACTGCTTCTCGCATTCCTTCTACACTAGCTGCATCACACGAATGACATACTGAAAGCACGCGCTGATCTGCGTAATGCTGCTGTCAGCACGCTGCATGTCACCAGCTGGTCGTGACATAGCAGTTTCGTCTGTAACCTGCAGCTGGACGCATCATCGGGGCTGGAGACAGCTAGCAGCTTCACGCGTGCACAGTTGCTTTAGCCAAGATAGTGCGTACAGCGACCGAACTCCAGCAGACGTAATGCAGCACACACCTCCGCACAGTATATCAAGCTCCTTAAGGAACAGAGAAATGAAGCGCACATTGGTGAGAATACCGCGCTGAAAATGAATACGGTCTGTGGCAGGTTTGGAGGCTACATGTGAAGTCCACTTCTGGCGTTACGCAAACTAGGCTTTACGGTAAATGAGAACATTCCGACATCTTCTGATGGAAGTCTTCGGTACAGTATTACAGCAACATCTATGAACCGGTTCGTCCATGTACGCACTTATTCTAATTAGGCTGTACTGCGGACAGCTATGGCTGAAAAATGAGATGGGCGGGCATGTAGCACGTATGGGGGACAGCACAGGTGTATACAGGGTTTTGGTGGGGAAACCAGAAGGAAAGAGACCACTTGGAAGGCCCAGGCGTAGATGAAAGGATAATATTGAGATGTATCTTCAGGAAGTGGGATGTCGGGGCATGGACTGGATGGAGTTGGATCAGGATAGGGACAGGTGGCGGGCACTTGTGGATGTCGGAATGAGCCTTCGGGTTCCATAAAATGCGTGAAATTTCTTGACTGGCTGAGAACCGGTTAGCTTCTCAAGAAGGACTCTGCTCCATGAAGTAAGTAAGTAAATAAGTAAGTAAGAAAGTAAGTAATGGCTGAAAATCAGAAGTGCCTTTTAGACGCCGACGCCCAGTTTCAAAGAAATCTGACGGTTTGTTCCAAACGAGACCGACATCACCGCAACGTCAGTACTTGCGTCTTTGCGAACAACGACTAGAAACTGCTTGAGCTTTTGAACATGTGTGAATTTACAGTTGCTATTGGCAAACAAATCGCTCAAACGATGGGATAATTATCAGGTTCGATCAATGGGTCAGTGGGTTAGATGTCTGCAGCTAGCTTCATCACGCACCGTGTTAGGAACACGCATGGAGGAGTGGAGTTGTACCTCCCGTTGAATTGTGAGATTTACGTTGCCACAGCTTTACCCTCGCCCCGGATGGACCCCACAGCCGGTTCTCACTGACAAGAAAGAGTCTTTCCGTAAACCGAAACCAAATTCCTCTACCGACAGTTCGTAGCTTTGTCTCTGTATTGACTGAGCTATTCCGACTAAAGTTCTGTCACTCGTTCTTAAGCAGGCCTTACACGTCACGGCGAACAAACGTTGTGTTGCGATTTGCAGAAATTCCAAATGTTCAAACACATTTATTCGCAGAGTGATTTCCAAACTTCGTGTTTCGTCCTCATGACGCACTGTTACACCGCACCTTGTGTCTTGTACCGCGGGGCCTCGAACCCAACATCCAAAGCGGCAAATGCCCAGGTAGCACCCGGAGCTAGGCTATCAATGCATACTGCAGTATCCTGTATAATTCACCCTTCACCGATCACACCACAATTCGACGCAAAGTAACGAGATGTTGATAACATGGAACAGACAGTGTGTGGCCAGGTTGTTTGGTGCCCGCAGAAAGTAATGACAGTGGCAAATCATGCACTTCTCAAAAATCACAGTTATTCATCGAAGTTCCTCTTGCCTCAATTTTTAAAAATATTTGAGCTCAGAAAATATATCTTTTTATTTAAAGAATTAATTTTGTCACTTTTCCCTCCCCCTCGTACTCTGCCGCCCGGGGCTGCTAAGTGTTTTGGATAGCCTGCAGGCCTGAGTGGGCCTGCTGACCTGTGTTGAGCCATGTTACAGTGATCATGAAGTTCCAATAACTTTCTGCGCAGCACAGAACACAGCTGGCCGGTACGCTAGGAACACATTCAGCAAGACGTCAGTTCTAGAATGCAAGCTGCACCATATTTTGCCAACCGCCGCCGTACAGTTTGGCAGAAATTTGCCCACGTTCCAGACTAACATATTGCCCGCATCTTCTAGGTTGAGGAAATGTTCTTCCGAAAACATCTGTAAATAACTGCCAGACTAAACGGTGTCACATAGCGCATGGTCAACGCCGCGGGAAAATGAAACATTATCAAATACCAAACTTGTTCCAAGTCTTTCGATAGCGGCGTAATGAGGTGGATGCAAGCGGAGAGGCACAACAGGAACATCACGCGCCATGCTACACAGTGTACGGTCAGAGTATGCACACAGTACGGGCGACTCGAGTCTAACAAAACTTCTTCGGGTTAGCAGCCGGGTCAGATGGTTCTCGAAACGTCGGTTCCCTCTTCGTCCAACCACCTGATGCGGATGGTTCTCGAAACGTCGATTTACTCGCCGTTGAACTACCTGACGCGGCTGCTGGCCCGAGAAAGTTTGATTGAATTCGGTCGCTATGACAGCTTTACGAGGGGGTGCTGATAAGTCCTTAGCCCGACCAGGAAGGAAACAAGCTACAGCGACCAAACTCGGGATTTATTCAACATACTCCCCTCGAAGCTCAATTCACTTCTTAGCCCATTGCTCTAACTTTTGCAAGTCACTCAAAAAAATCAGAAGGTTGTCCGCCCAACCAGGTCTCCGCGGCAGCAATGACCTCCGCGTCGGACGAAAAATTGCGACCTTTCAATTGTTTTTCCAGTCTAGGGAACAGGTGGTAGTCCGACGGGACAAGATCCGGAGAATAGGGTGGGTGATCAAGCCACTGGAAGCCCAGGTAGGCCAGTTTCTTCTGGGTTGCAAGTGCCCGGTGAGCCGGGGCATTGTCGTGCAAGAACAAGACCAACTTGGTGATCTTCCCACGGCGTTTATCCCTCAAAATTCCCTTCAATTGTACCAGTAGAGATGAGTAATAATCCGCGCTGTTAGTTTGGCCCTTTTGAAGATAATCAATGAGGAGGATACCGTCTTGATCCCAAAAAATCGAGGCCAGAACTTTTTGCAGCAGATTTTTGCACTCGGAATTTTTGGGGGCGGGGTGAGCCGCTATGCCGCCACTCCACTGATGTTGCTTTGTCTCCGGGTCATATATTTCGTCCATGGTCACCAATCGCGACAGGAAATCATTTGGGTCGCGCCGAAAAAATTCCAAAAGTTGCTCACACGCCTGGCACCGTTGACGTTTTTGATCCGCGTTCAGGCATTTCGGGACCCACTTCGCGGAGAGCTTCCCCATGTCCACATCTTCATGAATGATGGACCCAACCCGCTCAGGTGATATGCCCAGTTGCTCAGCTATTGATTTAGCAGAAATCCGGCGGTATTCCAAGATTAGCTCGTGAATTTGATCAACAATCTCCGGGGTGGTCACTGTTTTGGGTCGTCCAGGACGAGGCGCAACACAGGTGGAAAAATCACCATGTTTAAACTGGGCCACCCAGTTTTTGACGGTGACATACGATGGTGCATGTTGCCCTAATGCTTCTGTCGGAATGGCGTGAATTTCTTTCGGCGCCTTGCCTTATAGGAAGGGGGGGGGGGGACTTGATGTCAGCTCGCGTCTCCATGTTGTTGAAATCGCGCGCGTCGCCTGACATGCTTCCTTACAGCCTCTGCAATAAGAAAAGACTTGCAATTCGGCACATGAACAGACCCCTCTTTCCGACACTATCGATTCCTTCCTACGACATCGGGATGTAGGTCGGGCTAAGGACTTATCAGCACCCCCTCGTATAGATACGAGTTCAGCGTCCTGATATCGACCATCCTTTCCGTCACAAGGCGTATTTTATTTCAGGAAGACGAGAACATCTGGCAATATAAGATACTTGAACACTGAAGTAAAGAAAATAAAGTATGGGGTTTGTTTCAAAACAGATACTGTTTATACCGTCTCTTGGACGTTATGAATACAGAACCGACAGGAAACTGGTCTGCTGTGAGGATGCTTTGATTGGTGAGGCGGCTTTGTTACTGTTTACACTACATACAGATGAAAGGCGTTTTCTGGAGGCGGCACTACCCTTGCTTGAGGGCAATATTCGCCTTATCTACATACGTTATCTCCCCCAAGTGGGCGGCGTCTTTATGAGTGTCTAAGTGTCTCAAGGGTGAGATTTGCAGCCGGAAGGCATCTTATGTACACGACCATACGCGTATTTCGGATGGGTGTGACATTTATCTTATTGCGGTCGAATGGTTGGCATTCCTGCTTCGTAGTCGGGAGGCTCCACTTTCAAATCTCGTCCTAAAAACGCACTTTTCTATTTAAAGTTTGTAGTCTTCTTCAGTTCTTACCAGTAAATGCATATCTGAAGTTAGGGCATTAGGGCACAACTGTTGCTTCCTGTCGTCTCCAGTTCCCATTTACCAGTCACTGTGCTGTTGAAACCACACAGCACGAAGCGCTGAAAGCGTCGTTCTATAACTACTAAGACATTTTGAAAATGATACTAAACCTTCAGACCGCCCACATAAACGCTCACTCAGGACTTGGTGCACTGGAAGATTGGCCGGTTATCTGCTTGTCTCTTCTAACACGTTTCTTTATTTTCCTCAGTTTCACGAGGTGATTGTCCGAATAGAGCCACGAACGTCTCCTGCCGAATTTTTTCCTACTCTTCCTGTGTCATTCGTTGCGATGTAACTTAGTCATCGACACTTGAAGCAGTACCGTCGGATAAATTAAGAATGAACCCATGTGTGTTACACACCCCCAGAGTGCACACAGAACGTGTGCTGCTGCAGGTGTGGAATGGGAACGCATATCGCACGTAACACCGTGTGACCCCATCGCCAGGCCATCGTGCCTGTTCGGAAACTGGATTCTTCTCTGAACGTAACTTGAGACTTGTGTGGTGCAGTTCGTTACGACTATTAATACCTTCGCTGGCAGCTACCCTGGCTTATATCGTGGCGAGGTGTGTTGACGGACACTGTGAATATGAGGAAGGCGTTTCTGGGTGAGTTCACATGACTGCCATCACCCTAGGCGGTGGTTCGCAGTCTGTAATTCACGGACCGCGGGCGGTTTGCTGAAGTTACTGGAATGCAGAGGCAGACTGACAGAGAGAGAGAGAAAGGGAGGAATGATATCACATAGAGCTAACATCTGACGGCTTCACAGTGGGTCTTCTCCAGCGATCAGTCGCTTTGATACTGGGGGCAATATACTCAGTTGGAGTCATCGCCAATTAACTGGTCATGACCGACAAAAGTCAGACTATAGGCCCCATACGGACCTCACTCACTTCCTCTTGTACCATTATTTCTTCATTTGTATTATTATAGCCTCATTCTTCCTTATTTTTCTTCCATGTTCTCATGTTTCGTTCCTCTGCAAGTGCCATATTGTTGTCTCTCAATTTTCACCTTCATCACCCAGTCCAACCCAGCAGCAGCGTTACGCGCTGAACGTTACAAGAAACGGCACTCAATTTTCCTGTTTCGTCTGTACTAATGCGGACCGCTGAGGGAGCATCTACAAGCATGAAAACTTTCACTACGTTCGCTTACCAATATGTAAGCAGAGAAACAAAGGAAGAGTTCCATACTTTTAGGCACTTCGTCATCTAGAACTGAATTCCCTTACAGCCACCGTAAGCAATGCGGCACTGACAGTACTCGAAGTTCGGACCCGCTTCTTGTAACGTTCTGACCAGCCTGGCTTATCGCTTAAGGAATGAGCAGACAGAATCGGCGGAAAGATATCTGACTTGGGGGGCGGCAGAGTCTTGTGACAAAATAAGCTCTACTGTACGGCAAAAAACACAGATCACACAGGGCCAAATTTGGGCCACTGACGAGAGAATTTGGAGTGCACTACTGCGTCATACTGAGCATTAAGTGTCTCTCTCATTAGCATCTCCGTCTCCCGAACCTCTCGCACATACGGCCTGACCCTTCCCACAGAAGTGTACCAAGTGTTTATTAAATTCGTAACATCTGTGGATCTGAGGCCGTGTGATTTGCGAATAAGTACCATCCATTCGGAGGCACATCCTGTCTCCATACTTAGGTGCCCTGACGATGGAAGCCGCAGGTAGGTCCCTCCGAAACTACGAAATTACACGGCGCAACATCGTATAAGACTGGCAATCTGACAACGGGCGTCACCCGACACGCAGACACAAAAGACGCTCGCTAGGTGTGGTGTAGGCTACTCTGCCCATTGCCAGGGGCCTCGCACGGCCGGCGCTCTGTGTGAACTTTGAGGGCACAGCACTGCGACATCTGGGTTCACATAACACTGTGCAGCAATCATACGGGGTTCGACTCTCCACCGGAGTAAAATATGTCGCACACTTTCTTTCTCCTCTGTATTGTTTTTTAACGATGCTGTCAGCATCTACACTACTTAGAATCGATGTAGAACGAATATGAAAATGGAGCACATTAAGTACTGAGACTGAAAACTGTAGCACTTAGAGGAAATCTGACCCAGTGCCACTTAGTTAAATGCACATCGAACATCGCCGCTCCTAGGATTGCATCCCGACCTACTCTCTGAGCAGGTGGAGACTGGTTTCCTTATTTATTTATTTGTTTATTTATTTCTTCCTTTCTTCCTTACTTTCCCTTTGGTCGAAATTATAAAACTTCTTCTCCCACCGTGTGTCAGCTTTCGGACTTTGCGTATAGTTAAAATATCATTTTAGTTTTGAGACGACGCCTTTCAAGTGACCACGGTGAAAACAAGAGACATTAAGCCTGCGCCTGTCTGTAACTATACTGCCTACAATTAGGCTTCCTACTGTCTTCTTGAACGTGACGCAGTTAGGCTGCACGTAGGCTTAGTTTGCTAAACATTGACAGATATTTCAGAGGAATGTAATGCACCCTCTGTATACTGAAAATGCATACGGCGTGTTCTCTTGAAACATCGCTCAGTTTCTACCAAATTGCACGGCATCATATCTGGCAAGACGGTAATCACTGCTGAGAAAATCTCAAACCTTGCTGTCATGCAGGCTTAACGTATGGTTAAGCGCACGCAGTTTTCATCCCCTAATAACTTAGAACCACTAACAGTTCTACTACCATTTGATATAAGAATTGTTACAACACAGGGCACTGAATGTGCTGTGTGTGTGTTTGTATTTCCCCATCGTCCGTACAAATATATTGGCTGTAAGAAGTCTGAGGAAGCGGGCAACTGTACCCAATTACCGCATTCTGTGGCTCTGAAAATATTATAGGAAAATGTGAATGATGACAATAGGCAAATAACACGACAGCTTGTGGTGACATAGCGACAGTGTTACAGCCTGTGGTGACACAGAGACAGTGTTACAGCCTGTGGTGACACAATAAGTGTGACTATTTGAGATGTTGCGTTCTGCCGGCGGTGACTAGGAAGATAACCGAAGTCTGAAATGACGCTGTGTTGTCTCTTAGACGGCGTCACATTTCTGAAGGCAGTAACTTTACTATACCATAGAAATGGCTGACGTGTGAGATTTGGTTCGGAGATGGTTCAAACAACGTGAACAAATTCTGTGGTTTTCACGACGTCAACTCTTCTACACTGACTGACTGTCCGACCGCCCGCCTGCCAGCCAGAGTCGCACGACAAAGACCCTAACCTTGCTGGACGCTGCTGTAGGGACCACACATCTCACGTGTTCCACCGAACATGAATTTCTCACAGTGCTGTGGATGAATATTTAATTGACCTGATTTATGACGACGCATCGATCGACAAGCAGCTATGGAAATTTCGGAGGGGTTTTCTGCTTCCAGCTTCACGATCCTAGTTGTCCAAGAAGACTTAAACCGTCAGAACTGTGGTGGGAAAGTCCAAACACTGGAACTGCAGGCCTGTCCCGAAGATTTCAACCTTCAGCCTACTTAGTATTTCATTTGACCCTTATCAGTCGCTGATAGTAAGACAGGGTTACGACGTTACGACGACGCCCATTAATTATGTAAGTGTGCACTGTATCGCGACTTCGAGATGACCAATGGTGTTCTAAAATTATAACTGCAAGTGCATTTTATTAACCTGATATCGATATGAACAATTTCCAAGAAAAGATCCTTTCGGGGTGGAGGGAATGACGTCATTGGTCTTACTGTCTTATGGACAAGCAATAACATCAAACACTTGCTGCCCTGCTGGTGAGCGTTATTAACAAACCAGTTTCTCAAAGAGAGTGAGCATACTAAACCATTCTATATCGATTGTAAGTGCAGTGCTGTGAACACAAAGAGAACAAAGTCGCTGGTATAGAGACCTCTCCAGTCCTAGACACTCTCCTGTATCCTCTGCGTTCTAATACTAAGCTTCAAGATCGCTGTAGTGATGGCCGGTCAATTACCAGACAGTACACTTTCTGTCCATCATCTTCTGTCCAGACATTACCCCCTAATACTAAAGTGTTTAATGCATTCAGTGTTCCTCCTCACATTCCTGCTGTTGTCTTCTTAACTTCGATATTCCGTATAGCTAGCTATTCATTTACAAAAGCCTGACAGGAAGGTGAAAATACTCGTCAGTTGCTCTCCGCATCTCTCATGTTCATTAGCAATGCATCACTGCAGGTTGCCTGGCAACTTAATGAACCAACAATCAAACCAATGCAATTGTACCAACACCAACTATTGTTTGCGGGGTTACGCCATTTCACTGCCTTAGAATTTAGACTGGATACAAAGAAGTATTCTGTTTTGTTTTGGAATAAAAACATGTCTTCGTGTTCATTTTCTCCTTCTTGCCCCCTTAAATCATATGTGATTTACCTTTTTATAACCCTGTCAATTGTCTTCCGAATCTGATTTTTCTCACCAAGAAAGCCGCGCCCTTTACAAGAAACAAAAGAGCGAGCGGTCAGCCTTGAATTACTAATGCAGCAGCCCAAGAGCTGTTTCGTGCGTTTACTGCAGACCCTGTTGTATAATGATGGGAATAAATGAACATAACGTACCGTATCTGCGAGAAAACATGGCTGCTGTACGCGTGGTTTCGGAGTGCTGGACAATGTGGCAAATATGTCAGGAGGGGCGGGTGTACTGGACGACACAGTAGCATCATAACCATCCAGGTGATGCAAGAGAGGATTTCTGATACACTTTTGTGTACTAATGCCGCTTTGTAATCAACATGTGCCATATATATATATATATATATATACACCCCCATACACGCACGCACATACACATACATACATACACACACATACATACACACATACATACATACATATACCCTGTCACATTAATTCATTAATTAGGGGAAATTTAGACACAGCTGGGCACTTGACCCTTGCTGTCGGTGGCCTAACTTTGTTACAGTCAGGCGAAATTTTAAATCCCAAATACTATTCGAAATTTGTGAGCTTCGTACTTCGAAAGTTTATTTAAACTACACGTAAATGTTTGTGTTACGGTAAGGATACATTGAGAAGAAATTAATTTCATTTTTACAGCATGACTGACTGTGCCGTGACTGTCAGACAGACAGACAGACACAGCCCTTCCAATTTCAGAGCGGTGAAATTGTACGTTAGCAATAAAGACAGTTTCCTTCTGTGTCTGCGCAGCTGTCAATAAGTGCACTTAGTGCAACAGTTGCACCGCAATGCTGCCGAAAATTGGACTGGGTTCAAATCCGAAACAGAAAAACTTTGCCCGTGAACGGCGGGGTAGTCCGCAATTTTGACATGCGTTGGAGGGGCACATATCGATTTGTGCAGCTGTGTATATTGCATACGAACCTTCTGAAGTTTCCGAGTTCTTCTCGCTTCTCTCCAGTCGTGAAATTCGAACCATTCGTTACAGGATATTAAACCGTACAGTATTTAATCCAACTAACTGCACGTGTAACCATAAACAACTATTTGTCATTCTGTGATGCTCCTCATACACGTTTCGACTCCTATAGGCCATTTTCAGGGAAGTCATTTACAAAGAAATATATACTTTCTGACAAAGATATACATACAATGATTTAAAATGCAATGTTATCAATTAATATATCGCTAAAATGTATTACACGTAGATTGATTACAGGTATTTTACGTTTACTAATAACTTTACGGTTAGTTGCAGACAAAAATTTGTGCCACTCTGCCATCCCCACCACAAGGCAGTTGACATCCCTTGATGTCAATGCCACAGTGAACCACTGTGTGCTGGGCCCCACATTCGATCGAACCCGGTAGCACAGCCTGCAGTACAGAAACTGTAACGACTAAGCTATTCCGGCTCAATAAACTTCTTGCAATGCAGTGTTACATGAAGCTGTACAGCAGTGTCAATACAGTCACACTGAATTACCTAACCACGGCAAGAAATGTTACGTTCGTGTTGACATTAGGACCTGTTAATTTACACACAATCCAGCTGTTAAACAAATATTTATGCCGTAGTGTGTCTTACACTGTTACAGAGTAACACGAAGCGAACCTGTTCAACATTCAAACAAGTGTCGGTCACAGTGGCCGCGCTGTCTGCAGCTCAAGAAGTGAAGGCGATCGTGGGTTTGAATCTCATTCTGCGTTATTTTTGCGTTTGTGGTGTCCAGTGCAGGAGACGCTTTAATCAGACTCGATCACCTTTTGAGGGAGTCCAATCCACTGCCTTCAAATAGATCCAGAAGCCCTGGAAAGGGAATGCCTTTGGCCCTTTGAGCCTGTATCATCGTAAATATGGATAGGTGGGTTTTAAAAGTAACGAAGTGAGATGGAATTGCCTAGAAATTTTACAATCCTACAGAATTTCTGAATGTTCACTATTCTGAAGCGTCTCTGTGGGCAACTGCGGTATTTGGACCATTTCAGAATGCCATGTTATTATAACCATCACCGTCATTACAACTAACATGTGTAAGATACGGAATACATATTTTACTGCACCGTCCTTAAGCCTAGCAGCACACTAAGACATACCACTGCTGGGTACCGTAACAGTTGTCACTTGTAAAGGAGACAGCAGCATTGCCGAAAGCAAGCAGCTAATCAAGTTTTTACCTAATGCTCAAGAGTCTAGTTAGCCAGGTGCTAAGGTCGGTAAAACGTCGCTTCGGGAAATCCCGCAGGGCAATCAAAGTAGAAACGGTAAAGGCTACGCGGTTACTCAAAAGACGATAATGAACTGGTGAAAGGAGCGCTGTTGCAAAATGGCGGCGTTCAGTCATTAGGAGCGATTGTTTTTGCAGCAAGCCCACCCAAATATTTAGATTTAGTGACAGAGCTCATTCAATAAACCAAACTTAATGGTCAAGAGGGTAGAAATCGTTTTGTAATTACGAAAGTCCTGGGTTCAAATTTCGGTTTGAAGACCAGTCTGAGAAGCTTCCCTGGATTTACTCAGTCCCTCCAAGCAAATATCGGCATATTATCTCAAATCATGCCTCCACTTAGTTCTGTTTTGCACATACTGCCAGTGATAACCCTATCACTGGTCGCTATGGGCCTATACTCTGCGGTACAGATAATGCCCTTAAATAGGCAATAAATAAATACATAAAACATATATAGGTAGATAAAGAATAGCTATTGCTTGGTCTGACAACTGAAAATATTTAGTGGCCATGGAATGTATTTACCTAAGGGAGGGCCCGAACATTAGTTTTCACGTAACTTTCCATTGTCCCACCAAATTCGAAACGGCCACATTTTTCTACGTGCGTTCCGAATCTGTTACAGAAAGAAGAATTAAAAACCCTACTGAAGAAAAAACGTGGAACTGTATGGAAAAATCTCCAGAATTGTACCGAATGGTGCAACTTGTCATACGGCCAGGAAACAATGGATATGCTCGGAGCATTTTACGAGACAGGATCATTTCTAAGGCACTGTGACCAGCAAGACGCTCCTTGAAGTGTGCAGTTTTCTTCAAAGATCAGTGTACCAATCAGCTGAAAAGGTATATAACTTAAAGTAAATACTGAACACATCACAGGTATGGTGACGGTAGAAGCCTTACATGTGACTATAAGACACGTGTAAATACACGTATTGACAATAATGAGGGGCACTTATAGAATATATATATATATATATATATATATGTACAGTGAAATACGGAATGCAATGTTTTATACTTAGGTACATTTTAAAATTTGTCATTCTCTATGACATCCTGGTAAAAATGACATACCGGATTGGTGTAGCAGAGCGATGCACATATTATACCTAGCACGATCCAAATGTAGAATCTCGGCCGAGTCACGTGTTATATTGTGAGGTTTCTCACAGTTTTCTCGCAGTTTCTGAAGTTCAGCGTCATGCAAGTGCTGTTACATTGACAGGAGACTCTTCGTCCTCATATTTTCCTCCGCAAAGTTCATCAGTTTCAGGGTGTGATGTATATTCTTTCAGATCAACAGACACGCTGCGGCGGAAAAAAACGCCCGCTTCTTCAGGGTTGGCCATATGTACGAATGCAGTATATTCCTTCCAAACTTTTCTGCTCACCTCCTAAACTTTACCATATCACATGTAACGAGCACGCAAAACAGAAAACTCGCTGTCAAGATAACGCGAAGTCTCCACTCATTATTTTCGTCGGAATTCTGACGATTGGCAGCCCAAGATGAAGCACGAAGTGTACCAACGAAGGCTATTTCGGCGACGTACTGATGGAGATAAAGATTTCGGCCCAGATCCGAATCTGAAATCACTGACTGCCACGCCCCTTGCTAATTAACTATTCACTGAATTACGTGCAAAAAATTAGGTGATGACGGCGTAATTTGGCGCCATTTTTGTAAATTCATCCCGTTGCGGCGTTAAGACAAACAAACATGTACCAGCGAGCCGCAACACACACTACATTTTGAGGTCAGCACTGATCGTCGTCACGCATTAAATACGTGATATTTAAAAGTCAAAATAAAATGTATGTGTATAAAATGAGAATATCCACATTCTACATATCATGTATTTAATGTCTGAGAATGATCAGTGCTGACCTAAACATGTAGCATGTTTTGACGAACGTAATAAAATTTGTTGCGGTTGACGGTATAGGTTTATCAGTATTTTAATATAAAGTTGCAGCATTTCTAAATCAACCATAGCTCTGTCCGTTCGCAGGCTGGACTGTGACAAAAAAAACCAAAGCTTTTAGCTGTTCTTAATATTGCACAAAACTTATCAGGAAATAGGCAGCGCTGCTCCATGATGCATGTGTTCTTGCGTTCCGTACGTGCGTCGTAGTTTCACGTCTAACAAACAAACCAACCAACTAAACAATGAACTAAATCTAAGGAGCAGAGTCCTGTTTAAGAAGCTAGTCAAGACACAGAAAGAGAAGTTTCATCATCGTGTCCACAACATCCCGCCACGTGTCCCTGTCCCGAATCAGGTCAGTGCAGTCCACACACTGCCAAAATATTTCTTTAAGATCAATTTTAATATTATCCTCCATTCTATCCTAGGTCTCCCAAGCTGTCTCTTACCTTCAGACGCACCAACCAACACCCTCCCCCACAAATGACACATGTCTTGCCTACATCATTCCTGCTTCATCATCCAAACAGTAGCCCTAAACGGTGCACAGTGCGGATCACGAAGCTCCTGATTATGCAGTCTTCTCCTCTCCACTCCCCTGCATCTCGTCCCTCTTAGCGACAGACACCTCACTCAGCACCCCATCCACAACACCCTCAGCTTACGTTCCTCTCTGAATTTGATACACGAACTTAACACCCGTGTAAAAGAACAGGCAAAATTATGCTTCCGAGTATTTTAATCTTTCTATTCATGGACAGCAGACGGGAAGGCAGAAGGTTCTGGACTGAATGATAGCAGACATTGCTTCATTTTAATCTGCTTTGGATTTCTTCAAGCATGCAGCTTGTATTTGTTACTGTCATTCATCGATGTTTTAACTTGGCACGTTGTTGAAGGATTTATTTTTATAAAATCAACATATACTTGGTTTCCTATGCATTTGTTCCTAGACCACCATTCTTACTACAAATTAACAAACCTTCTGTGTTTATGTGTTCAACCAACACACTACCGTAATTAACACGTAATAACCCAAGCTGATGTGAACCATTTAATTTTAATCCTTCCTACTGTCTTTGGACATCCTTACGTCACTTCTAAAGCAACGTTCAGAACCTTTGCAATAAATCCTCCGCCGCGGCGTACTTAAGGCTCTCGCTCTTCTGTGATGTTATGCGGCGTAGATTGGTAGTTGTTTAACTGCAAACATATTCGGTGTAACACCTCAGAAAAGCGAAGGCCTCAACGGAAGGTGCTTTTCTCAACGTCTCTACCCACCCCGTACCTCACTATTACTTACTTACTTACTTACTTACTTACTCCATGGTGCAGAGTTCTTCTTGAGAAGCTAACTGGTCTGCAGCTAGTCAAGAAACTCCCCGCATTTCACGGAACCCGAAGGTTCATTACCGCACTCAC
>Ga0123357_10002376_pt1 | contig 20946 bp, 12 predicted proteins | sample TergutEmb28metaG_FD_89873 | JGI IMG/M metagenome (GOLD analysis project Ga0123357, IMG submission 89873) | Embiratermes neotenicus P4 segment gut microbial communities from Petit-Saut dam, French Guiana - Emb289 P4 | ecosystem: Host-associated > Arthropoda: Insects > Digestive system > Gut ... | reverse complement strand
TTCTCCTGATGATTTTACTATCTGTGGTGAATGTCTCGCCTGAATTTCCACTCTGTATGAGAGGCATATTGTCCTGGCTGCTGAAGACTGTCGAATAATAAAATTAAATCCCATCTGCCATTTGCTGCCATTAATAAGAGCTCACCATATTCTCCATGTTAGCAGGATAAGGGTTAAGTAAGCTAAGGATCAGTCAGTATAGTGTACTTCTTGACAGAGTGATCATAGTCATGATGACTGTGTATTTTACTGGAACATGTCAGTAAGTCAGTCAGTTATTTCCTCATTCACGGAATTCTGGACACAACACAGTTATGAACATGCATTATTTGTCGGGCTGACTTAACGGGAAGAGTTTCCGACTCTTCCTCTTTCGTTGGCGCTACAGTTGGTCGTGAACATTGGTCTCTTGCACTTTTGCCCGCCATTGTTGCTGATTCTGTGACTTGCGCGTCCAACTTCTGAGGCCCATTACCTTGATTTGTTCTTCCACTGAATCCAGTCACTTAATATCAGGCGTTTATTTTCGTATACTTCCCTCTGATTTATGAGATTTAGCTTGCTGCAAAGATCTTGCTCCTGCCTTCTATACAGGTTGACCCATCCACATAAAGCTTAACTATTTATGGCTCCTTATTAGATTTATACGTTTCACGATTAAACCTTGTTCTCAATATAGGCCTAATATGTCACTTACCTCGTCCATAATACCTATTTCAAATTTTCGGAGAATATTTTCATCTTGTGTTGCGAGGGGTCAACATTCTCTAACATAAGTAAGCACTAGAAAGAAGATGCGGTTCGCCGCACATTCTGCAGCATGCGGCAGTTCTCTTGTCTTTGGTGTAGTACAGTTCGCGTATGGGGCCTCCTGCTCTGCATACTGTGTTTCGAAAGGAAACAAAAGGCGCTTTCTTGCAGTTCTTGTCTCATAAGGCTCAATATAGAACTAAGACACTTGACCGAGCTGAAATATCATGTAGTGTAGAGGTTTCGGTCCCCACAGCGTACTTTTATATGGCAGTGTCTTTATTTCATATTAAAAATGGAACTGGGTATCGAAGTCATGTTCGATTTATATATTTCTTTGCTTAAAGATTTGTAATTCTGTTCTGTGCGGAAGAAGTGGAGCCTTTCAACGACACGCTTAAATGTGGCTGTAGATTACATGCTGTGGTCACCGAACAAGCTTAGGAAGAGGCAGTGACCCTTGGACATAATGCGAGAGGTCAAACATTCAGACTTACCTTCTTGTTGCTGTGTGAAAGTTCAGGTCAGATTGGCGATAGGCAGCATTCATCGTAATGTTCTTGATACTTGAAAGAGTAGCCGGTCTTAATTGTACTATATTTTGGCATGATGGGATCTAAACGAATTTATTCGGAAGGAACACGTTGTAAGTGGCTCAAGTATTTCCATTCAAAAATTTAATAGCTTTAATATTTAGGCTGTAATATTACAAACGTAATCAATTCGCCTGTGTAAAAAACACGATATGTTTCTTATAAACTGTTAGAGAAATTGTTGATCCGAAGGCTCTGAAAGCAATAAGCGGCATTTAAATTCGCAGTAGGTGTTTTCATGTTTAGATGTTTAATTGCAGCATATGGTTTTCTGAACCGAGTTTTTGGATGGGTGATGGACTTGAGAGTCGCTGCGTAAGTCGTGTGTACGGTGCGGATGGTGTTGTGCGAGCCGTTCTACTGGCGTTGTATGCCTTACATTTTGTTAGGTGTTATACCGTATTAACCCTGCAAAGACTTCGACGAAACTGAGTTATGTCTAACAATTCAGCTCGTTCCGTGCAGTAAATGCACCCCACTTTGTAAATTTTATGCTACTCGTACCGTGTATTTTCTTTCATTTTCTATTTTAAACTAAAAGAATGAACTAATGAAAGTACAATGACATAGATTTAAAGTTGTCAGTAGCTTTGTCTGTTGGGCATCTGTAAATTTTATGCTACTCTTACCGTGCATTTTCTTTCATTCCATATTTTAAACCAACAAAATTCACTAATTAAAGTTAGTAATTAAAATTAATAATTAGCGTATTTGGTTGCTTTAAAATATGGAACACTCCGTCTTTGTTATAACAAGACAGGCAATGTAGGTATAAATGAGACAATAAGGAGCGTTCGCGTAACCATTTTTGTCGTGGAAAAACAATAAGTATTACTTATTCTGAGCACGTGTCCGTAGCCTTCTTTGTCCGGCAGGCAGTGCGCATGTTTCGTGTTATATTGTCATCTGTGGCCTGTCCTGCTCTACCATATTTTTCCACATTATCTCTTAAACGCCACAAAAAGAGTTATTGAAAATAAAATGTGTGTTTGGGTGTTCTATACAAGATTTTCGTGAAACATTTCTCATTATAAGAAGAATTCAGTGGGTTATTATCATAAGTGCACAAGCGTCTTCATTAAAGTAGCCGTCATTCTTGTCAGCTGTTAATGAAACCTGAATTTTCTCGACAAATTTTCGAAATTCTCTAAATATAACATTTCATGAAAATCCCTCCAGTGAGATTTGAGTTGATCCATGCTGACCCACAAGCGGGTAGACAGACACGATGAAGCTAATAAGCACTATGCACAATTTTACGAATGCGCCTGAAAACCAGTCAGTTAATGCTATATGGGTAAACAGTTTATGTTCGTTCTGAGGTCGGTACGAAGAACGTGAAAGCACACTGTCGGCAGATGTTCACCCTGAGGGTACATAAACCACCCACTTCGCCATAAGCGGTTAAGCTGAATCTAAATGCACTGACATAACTGACATTTACAGATCGGTTTCACAAAGCCAGTTTGTTGCTGTCGTAGACCTTAAGTGATGAAGTTTCTTTATGGCTGAGACAAAAAATGAATACAAATTTTGGTTGAAAATCAGTTTTGATTTCTAAGTAATAGGTGGTGGTGTTTGGCCTATATTGTTTTGGTCAGAATCGTACGAGGGACGGACTGATGCGAACTCGTAAATGAAGATTATATAGTGGAAACTTTCGTGAATAGCTGATCAAATACTAGCTTATGACATACTCAATGAAGTTAGTTTTCCCGGCCACCAGCAGGGTTATGTGAAATGTACACGTGGCTGATACGAGGAGTGTGTTCTTGATAAAGGTGAATTCTGCAAGTAATTCTGGATTAATTATTGGGCGGAATGAACAGAGACGAAGATATAGAATATATTTGTATTTAGAGGGATAAAATCCGAAGAAATATGCTTATGAGATAAATAAGGAATACCTATATCAATATTTATATTAATATATAAAAATAAGGACTATATTCATGTTTTTGACACGCTTGAAAGGGTGAAAAATATCCAGAAAATTTTTTGGATCTTTACATCAAATTTGACTTTTGTATGCGAGCACTTTGGTAATATCTTACGAATACAACAGCATGCATCTTTGTCGCTTCTACATCGAGTTACACTCGACAGTGCTTTCCATTGTACAAGGTCCAGCGTGGAGGTCAAATCGACGCATTTGTGTACAATGTGTTACGCTATTTTCCCTAAGCTCCTGCCATCTTGTGGCACCTCTTTTAACTAAGCAGTTTAGAAATTTTGTGGAAAATTAATTTGGACAAGATTATTTAAGTTTACAAAAATTATTTGGACAACAAAGTGTTAAACACTGATTACGTAAGGGTAACCAGTGCTGTATTGGAACAGTGGGATCTTTGTAGACGGCAGGGAACAGTTAAATCTGTACAGTTAATTACTATTCCGAACGGTAGATACGGTAAGAGATATTTCGTCACAACTTTCACTATGACGGACATTAAAAGTGAAGTTTATTGACTGACATGGAGCGATCGGGTGTAACGAATGTAATCGGTGTATAAGCTGGATTGCTGCGGAACAGCTGGCGTGTCGAATTTCCGACATACTGATGCAGATTAGGTAGACACGGTTCTCCTACCACCACGTCTAGACCAAGTTAGGTAATGTGCCTGTACCATCCACAGGAAAATCTATGATGTGACAAGGAATTATTCCGATTCTGTCTTCAGTACCATGCTTTAAAATTGTCACTCTATTAAGAAACGCCTATTCATTCCAAAGTGTCAGCCTCGCGTTCTACTAATTCCGTATGAGAAGAGATTTAGATCCGTATAACCGTATAACATGAATCAGCAAGATGCCCTATTTTCTAATTTATTTCAATAGTAAGCCTCTAAATGTTTCGAACAGGCTTGCTCCGCATCATCAGGAGGATAAACTCTGTATAAACAGCAGTTAGTATATTCTTGCTGAGAAAGGATGGAATTGCTTAAAATTACTTAAGTATAGCATCAAAGACTTTTATTTACCAACAAATGTACTTTATGTCAGCCGTATAAATCATTACAATTTACTATAATACTTATATTAAAATTGCTCCTACATGTTTCGGTCTACGACCATCATCAGGGAGCTTACACTTGAGCCTAGATAAAGCTATATTTATAAAATAGTCAGTAAGACTAAGTCGTTATGGACGGTGCGGTGGTGTGGCAGCATGTTATATCAAGTCCATGGAGGTGTGTATGCTGTGTGCTGCGCACAGTGAGACTACGCTCTGCACAGCACATAGCACACACACCTCCATGGACTAGATATAACATGCTGCCACACCACCGCACAGTCCATAACGACGTAGTCTTACTATTTAATAAATGTAACTTTAGCTGGGCTCACGTGTAAGCTCCCTGATGATGGTCGTAGACCGAAACATGTAGGAGCAATTTTAATATCAGTTTTAATGTAAATTTTAATGATTTATGAGGCTGACATAAAGTGCATGTGTTGGTAAATAAAAGACTTTGATGGTATCAAGATGCACGGTGCAACGATAAAAATTACTTAAGTATATGTTGAAATAGTTAAAAACCGTAAAACATTTCCTGCTAGGTGTGTATATAAGTATATGTACAGAGCTGTTAGAAGACATAAAATATTTTTACCAGTAAAATTTCAGGTTGTGTTGAAAGATTTTAGATAATAAACATAATAAAATTATTTCGGGAAATGAAATTAGTTCGTACGCAAAGTAAGTTTGTTGAAATATACCGTTTAGAGTTTGTAATTTTAAGGCAAGACATCTTAGTTGTATTTTTCTCTATGAATTAAATAGTGTAATAAAATATAGTCTAACACTACATTTTATTAAACATTTTATGAATTTATAGTTTTCAACTACATATTTCGGCAAAACATAATCCATACTACGATACTACACGATATGTCAAATACTCAAAAGAACCAACACATAAAACATTACATAAATTCACCAAGAAGTCATACCTGTGACACCTACAAGTTTCTTCAGATCAAAACAATCCCAAAATCACAACAGCTCTCTCTATATCATATTTTATAAATTTCAAAAAAATTATGTATTTATATATCCTTATGTTTTATTATATTTCATGTTCTAACAACTTATTATTGTAAACAATATCTCGACATTTATGCCATTGCAATACATATGCACCCTCTTAGATTCAGCCTGAAGATGGCTCTAAAAAGCAGAAACATTTACCTGAAAGCTATAAATTCATAAAATGTTTAATAAAAAGCTGTGTCAGATTATATTTTATTACATTATTTAATTAATAGACATTTACAGCGTCTGTGTTTTAAATTCGATACGTTTTAGTATCCTGCTTATCGACTCAGGTTTAATTCAACGATGATGTACAGTTTCTGCGACTGTTTGTAATGGAATAGCGCAATGACACTAAACGGATTGTAAAGGCGAAACTGTGGAGCGGAGAGGCGGCAGGTACCATATTATAGTGTCATTCTTTTTTTTTTTTTTTAACAGTTTATAACTCCTGTAATTGCTTCTCGCATGGCGGTGTATTTAGAATTTTGATGAGGAATTGCATTCGATATAGGTTGATCTAGATGTCGGGGCAGGTTTCTCTGTAGATGGGAGAATTTTTTCACCAAATGGCAGGACGAAATCGTATCGGTCACAAATCCTTCAAAAATATGGAAGCTGTCATCGGTTTTGAAAAGACAGTAACAACTGAAGCTCAAATCTTTATTTACATTTGCAAGAAAAGTTAGACCCGATGAAATTCTGATAACTTTTACCACTTTTCACCCTTGGCCTTGTGCCTTCTATTTGAACTCACAAGGACTGTTCTGTGTGGATACAGCACTTGCAATCTGACCGCATTCTCAGGGTGTCTGAGAAGAATGTTTGGACCTAAGAGAAAGATAATAACAAAAGGCTGGGGAAAATTACACAGAGACCCGTATAATTTTATTCGCCACTATGTTTTATAGGGCTGATCCAGTGAAGGATGGTGAGGGTGGTGGAATGAAACGCTGGTAAAAGTTATAGTTGGGAATATTGCAGGGAAGGGAGCAGTTGAGAATATAATATTAAAAGGAGTCAGCCTGAAGACTGAGAGAGTGGTTTGGTGCCCGACTTCTTGTTCTCATAGCAGGGTTGCAGAGGACAAACGCCTCCTGAAATGTGAAGCTATGGAGATGATTGAGCGGTTTCCGGTGATTCGCAGGCAGACCCTTCCTTCGAAGCGTTAGGAACCACTCGCCCATCGACAGAATATCACATCCTAATCCTTGAAGCTGTTCTCAGAGTCGTTATTCATGTAGGCTGTGCCTTATATTGACATTACTATAAAACTTTGCTAAACTCCGAATAATCTTTAAGATTTTAAGTGAATTATTTTGGGTATACAACTTTCACTACCACACTTATAACATGATGTTAAGGGGGAAACAAATTTTTAAGACGTATCCCGTTTCTGAACAGACTATACAGGCAGCTTTGTTATTTGTTGCGTTAATTGTGTGCCGTTTTATGGAATTGAGTAATGAATTTATGCATAAGGTACTTTGTTAACGTTGTCCAACGACGAAATGTAAAAATAACAATTATAGGACCTTTCGGGGGCTGTCTCTCTGAACTCTCTTTCTCTCCATCCGAGTGCAAACACAGCAGACTTCTTTCCACTGGTATAGTTAGCTCAAACGTGTCAGTACCAATTGAAACCAGAGTAGGTCAAAGGGGTTTCTTTTGGTCAACACTCCGAGTAAGTTAAGTTTTATTTCGAGGGTGGAGTGAATCCAAAAGAAACAATTTTAATATGATGCTGGACCCTTAACCTTGGGCAAATGAAGCAGGCTTAATAGTAACTGAATGTTTCCGATTTCTGGGATGTAGTGCCGTGTAGAATGATACCGGTACAGGTACCAAACGAAACGGAGCCAGCAAACTTCCCCGAAAATTCGGTACCTATACCCGTCTATGTGACGTAACTAGACTCACGTCTTAGCGCGGGTGTGAGGACTTCGTATCTGCATACAATAAATGTTACAGCTATCCACAGTAATAATAATAATAATATAGTAATTTAGGTGTTGAGTCATCAGTACGTATTTCCAGGGATGTACCCGCTAATGTTAAGGTTTATGCAGTACGTATATTTTATACTACATAATTAATCTTACGTTCTATTTATCACACCTTAACTATGGTTCTGATCTCTCGATTGAAGTTTTATTTGCTAGGTCTTGGAAAAGATATATTGTTTGTTTATCTTCGATACAGAGTAGTTAATAGATTATTAAGTATTTAAGCAACCTATTCAAGCCTACAGTAATTATGAAGCAGGGTTTAAGTAAATTATGCTTTAAAATTAAGCGATTTACAGTCTTAGGTTGAAACAACCTGTTGTGACCCATAAACCATAACTGTATTCTTAGAAAATAGTCTTTATTTTCTCTAGTGCTGCATGTTTCATTTTATTCATACACCATCAGCAAGAACACGAGTATAAATACAGAAGAATAACCATGTCTATAGAACACAAGATTAATTAAAGTCTATTGTGATTTCAGTGTTAGGAAAAATGGTATGAGATGCATTTTTGTTTTGGCTGAAACTAAAAAAAAACATATTGAACACGCCACATGATTATTATTAGTATATTATTTTAATATAAATAATATGTGAATTTTAACATAATTTCGACCAACAGAAACGACTCTTATTATCACATGTAACATTGCTGGTTCTATCATTGTTAATTGATTAGGTATTTTATATAATAGGGTAGTCTCTTTTTTGTACTTGTTCCTGTGCTTATGAATAAGCCGAAACGCGTAGCACTTAAGAAAATAAAATATATTGTTTAAAAACAAAGTTATGATTTACGGACAATTATTTTGGTGTTCATTGTGTAACATAATTATTCTCTGTTACTTGAAAATGTAGAAAGGCGAGCATTTTGTGTATGTTAATTAAATCCATTTTTGTGGTTAGAATATTTGATAAGTGACCAGTGAAAAATAAGTTTGTGCAGTTTAGAAACTCAGGCATCAAGCACAGTGAATTGTAGACTTAAGCATGACATATTATGAACACCGACATAAGGGTTACATGTCGTGTGCCTTTGGGACCGAAAGCTTTCACAGATGCAATCTTAAGTTGTCAAGGAAGTCATCGTCATTCAGTAGTCTTTCTTACGACAGGTCCATAAGCCCCTTCCAAAGCGCTTTCTCCCCACAGTACGAAATAGTGTTTCCTCTTTCAGTTTCCAGTATTTTGTCATTTCCTTAAGGTCATCCAGTAGTTGCTTACATATTCTTCCCCGTCTTCCAGTCACTTATATCCTTTCTTCTATCTTCCCTTCATTAACGTGTTTTAGAAGGCAGCCTCAAGTAAGAATCATGCAAAACCTAACTACGGAATAGTCTGCTCTTCATAGTGTATCTGAACCTGATATTTTATGGACACAAAATCTGTATCTGTACCGATGAGGTAACCTCTTCAGTTTGAAAACTCGTGCCTTCAGAAGGAGCAGAGAACCTCATACTACGTTTCTATTCTCTTGTTAATTTTTCTACAGAAAGTAGTGGCAAGGATAGCATTCAGCTGAGGAAGCCTACTACACGTATATGAAACATTCGCAACATTCACAAGAAATTCTTTTATTATCTGTTGAACACAAACTACTTTTCTTTATTTAGATGCAGCTACATATTCCGATCGTTATAACGCCTATCAGGGCCATTAATAAAATATTTCAAAGAAACGAAAATACAACGTAATTATACTAACTCTGTGGATCCCGCAAGTTCACAAAATTGTTACAATATAGAATTGTACAGAATTGTAAAAAACTGGTTGTAAACTAGCTGGCGGTTCAAAAATTATAAATACTCTTAAGATGTATATAGGTATAATTAAAATATTAAATTGGAAGAAAAGAATTATTAAAATAAAAGTTATATATATATATATATATATATATATATATTGGTGTCGAGGCGTCGGTTAAGATATATGATGTGTCAACTGAAGGTATTGTGTACATATCACGCCGAAGCCGATCCAGCGTAATATATACACAACTCTGACGGTCAGGTTTATTATGCTAATGCGCTGTAGTTGTGTAGCAGCGAACGTAATGCCTAAAATCCTACACGACTCTCATTATGATTGTGGCGGTCATGTGTAATAACTCAACTTAGAAATAAAAACTCGAAGTACGATAAAGGAACGCTATTGCTCTAAGAGCTGTAAGTGAGCAGTTAAGGAATGCGGAAAATGTTCGGTGTGTGGTTGAATATCGTAGAAAATTAATTAATTCGTTTCGGAAATTATGTGGCTTTGAAAGGTGGATGACGGTGCAGGAGCTGCTGACTTATCTGATGACATATAAAAGTCCTTTCACTACTCCATTTTACAAAACGTGTGAACTGGACTGCCATACACATCACTCTCTGTCAACAAATTTTATCACACATTCAAGATTTTACCGTCGTATTTCATGCTAAGAATTGCATGTAAAGCTCCAGTACCGTATCGACAGACACTTTTACTGACAGCGTATTAAAATATAATTTTACTTTCACAACCGGAACTGAATTCTTCTTCGGATGACTGACTTAACGGATTCACCTGATACACTATTTAGATTCGTGTAGTTTTAATGCTCTTCAGACGGACAGTTTGCATGTTGACGATGGAATGACATCAGTAATCAATGAAACGGTTGTCTCTGTGTCTTTCTGTTCTTACATTCTCTTGACCGTGGGAGATTCTTTCGATAGTTTAACTACGGCGCTGATCTCAGTAGGAAACAAATCATCTCAGATGATCGATTTAACGTTCCGCTTCTTCGTCGTGAGAATATCTCAATAACTTAACAAATTATTGCTTTTTTGTTTTGTTTTTCGCAGAAACCTAGTCTTTTCATCTCTCTAAATGTACTGGATGTGAAAGTTTGATGCAAATCAATCAGTTCCACAAGCCAAAGCGATGATATAAATTTCATATGAACATGGATCCAGAAAAGCCTTCTCTACATCTGTAAACGTTCCGAAATTTAACCGCGTGCACAGAAAAATCCGGCTAGACCGGAGAATCTTGCGGTAGTGTCTTGTGTTCTCGTATCGCTGAAGGAACATTAAGCAGGCAAAATGTTTTTTCCAAGAAAATGTTGGTCTTTGTGACAAAACGCGAGGGCTTTACACAAATTCTCCCGACAGTGCGTGGCCACACGTTAATGTTGAAGTGTTATTGATGCAAACTAAACGACAGGATAAGGATGATTTCGAGCCTCGTGTCTACTGTAAGAATATACTGAAGCATGTGTCTTCCCTCTGTGGAAGTGAGCTTTTTGTGTAAAAAGAAACGATGAAACGGAAAAAGGCCTAAAAACGCATTACCTTTACACGCAACGTGTTGGAAATTCGGCCGTATTGAAACCCTTCATATGACCATTTTCATTTATTTCCTTATGCGCACGAACAAATATGTAGGGATGAAACGCAAAACTTGAACTCATGGTTACCAATAAGCATTTGTTACCTCCAAAGACGTCATCATATCATAGTAATATTGCTGCACTGGAATAGTCATCTCACTGCGTGCCGATTAGCGGTAACTGGTGTATGAGGGGAAGGAATCGTATTTTCTTAGACGTGTGTGAAATGTTGCATTCAGTCAGGGGCTAGAAATAGGTAGGGAGGTTTACGTTCGGTTTATGAAGCAGGCCTTTTGAACAGCAGAGGTAATTTCCATTGGCACACCAGTGATCACTGTCAGTTTAGCCGGTATGCCCTAAAAGACATTTCGGAAATTCTGACATAACTGCCTCCTTAGGGTGAATGGTTGTGAGGTTGTGTGGTGGAACTAGGGGCGTATTGAATATGAAGCTCGTATGCTAGCCTGGAAGACTGTATACAATTAAAGCCTGTAGGCCTGTACGTAGGCAATATGCAGTCGACACACCTCTTAAACTCCATTGTTTTTTCCTCGCAGTTGGTGGCACTAAATGGAATAGAGTATAATAAGGCATATTGGTTCACAGTCTGCCATTGACATAATGCGAGTTTGCCTCTATATCGGGGGTTGTCTATGTGTGTGTGTGTGTGTGTGTGTGGGGGGGGGGTGTATACAAAACACACACAAACAAAAGCAGCCTCCGATATATATATATATATATGTGTGTGTGTGTAAGGTTAATTTCACTCTACTGATGTCGGTTTCTGGGCCGGGCATGGAATATCTTGCTTCCAACTGGTTTCGAACCCCGGACGGTTCACCCCCTAGGGTATAGCCATACGTACATATATCTGTATATATGGCTCTCTCTATCTCTGTATATATATATGTATATATATATATCAAGTAGGCCTACTGTTTCTGTGTGAATGTTGACACTTGTATATGCAAAACAAAAGAAGATGCTGCCTCTACGAACTCTCGGGTATTGATATCCGAATTATTCCCGTTTTGCCTTATGCGTTTACAGTGTAAAATGGATACATTTCTTTGCAAAATATGAAAGACTGAAATTTGTGTCTCTAATATTTTTACCCATGTGACATGATAATATTTTGTGTGCATAAATGAAACGCCTTGTATTTTTGCATCCGTTTGAATAGCTGGTTAAGGAGCTTGTACACAATACAGCTAAGGAAACAAGAGTTTGTTCAGCTTTGTAATCTGCAGGTTTTATATAGAGCCCCTGTTCACAGGAAAGGATCCGCATGTAATTCACTCCAGTTCACGTCTCTGACGTTAATTTTAATATTATTCTCCCATCTCCATGTTTTTCGTATTAGCGGTCTTTGTTCCAAGCAGTTCAAAAACTTCCTTCATGCGCGTTTCAGTATACAGGGAAATATCTCACTCAGCCTGTCTCCCCCCTCTCCCCGGCCCTTTGAATAACCTTAAACCTTCGTATTCCAATTTATTGTGAAATGGAACAGCCTCGTCCAAATTAATTTTTTTAAAAAATCTCTAAACTTTGAATTTCAACAGCAATTATTAAATGGCTGGAGCTTAGGAAGAACCAACACAAGTCATTGTACTAGCAAAATAAATTGCCCATCTGAAATGATACAACGAAAAGCGCTGTCGAGTTTAACTCTACATGAGACCAATAAGGGTTAAACAGAATAAACTAGCTGTATTTATACACGTGTAGTTACTTTCATTTACAGACAGCTGTTTTGTGATTAGTAATTGTTTACGGCGCTGTCTGAAGCAGACGTGTGCTGTCATAATCAGTCGGCAAAGTTTACCTTTCAAAACAAGTGAAGTTCACTCCTCTCTTTCTCTCTCTCTGTCTGTCTCTTTGTGGTCTGTTTTTGGGTGGGGTTATTTCAACTTTGACACTAAGATGGAGTTGCGTCACAAATGTAAAGGACTGACCTAGTATTAAGCTACGCTCTGGAAAACATGGTGAGTTGATCCGCTCATAGATTAATATAAAAATCCACTGAAGCTAAAATTCGTACAGATGTCAGCACCGTGATTCAACCTGTTCGTAATTGTCTGCACAAGTATTAGAAACTGTTTTCTTTCAACCGTTCAAATCCAAAAGAGTGCATGTCTGAGGTCATCCAACTTCTTTGACTGCTTGACCTTTGAAGATGGGACCGATATGCTGTTCGAAACGTCGGTAACTAGCTACAAGTCAAGGCTGCGTAACATCTTTAAAGATCGAGGACCTCATTTGCACCGCAGCGGAAGTCTGAAATCATGCAAGCGTACTGTGTGTGTCTGTCGCGGCTCGTGTGTGCTTTCCTTGAGCGTGCCGCAAAAGGTGGCTCTAGTGCTGACGTTGGTCTGTCACCATTTATTAATCAACACTTGTTCAGTACACTGTGTAAACAAAATCACATATCAATTACTGCTCCGACGCTTTTCGGTGTTCACTGACACTATCATCAGGGGCTCTGTCTAGCTGTAAATTCTTGGCAACACATCAAATTGGAACAGTCACTGCTGATCGTTCGTTATAAGATCGTAATGAACGGTAAAATATGGACAAGTGTACATAAAAAAACAACACACATAACATGAATACAAAACGTATGACCATGAAGTTTAGAGTTAATCAGGAGTTAAAAATTACGATCTTATAACGAAAGATCAACAAGTGGTTACGTATTTTGATCGTTGCATGCAATTTACCATTACACTGGGATTTCTAATGATGGTGTCAGTAGACAACGAAACATGTCGCATCAGTAACTAATATGTGATTTGGTATGCACAGTGTGGTGCACAAGTGTTGGTTAATTGGTGATATGGCACATGGTGCATGGTACTTCCGGCATTAAGTTGCTAACGCTATTGGGTTTTAACCGACAAGTACCCTGTTGGAGTCTCGGGCTGAAAACCGATATTTTTGTATTATTTCATGTACTTCTACTGTCCTTCCAAGCAAATTCCTATGATTTTTACACTAATTTGGCCATGATACATTCCTTCCACACCCTTTCAAATTCGTTCTTTAATATCGTCCAAATATGCAATGATAGTCATGAGCTACTGATGTTGATGTTCCGTTGGCCACACATAGATTTACTAAGGCGAAAGTTAGATTTGACTGCAAGGCCTTGAAGCAAGTTTAAACTGGCGGAGGGAGAAGCTGGCAGCACATTTTAAACAAGACTATGTGAAATTCTTGTGGAAGTAACACCGTATATTTATACTTTCTAGTAGAGAAACAGAATACAGTATATCAAAAAGACTGTAACATTGACAATGCTACAAATAATTCCTTATTCTAAGGTGGCTTATAAGTATCGTTACTCTAAAGAAGGAACAATTCTGCTATAACTTTGGACGTAATGGAGAGAAGTGTACTAAACGTTTATGGCTGTAATTTAAAATTGCCGGATTATCCTAAATGGAATACGCCATGATGGTAGTGATCATTTTCACGGTGTTGTTGGCGCTGGCGAAATTGAAATTTCAAACGTAACTTTATTATGGGAAAGGAAGAAGTAGCAGCAAGTGACACAATTTCTGTGGATACTTCTTCCTAAATTTCTTGGGTTACACTATGAAGTATTTTTTGTCGTCTCCATTGCTCCTTTCCAACAAGTTGAATCTCGGAAATAAGAACATATGACGCAGAAATATGAAGCAGAGTATGATATGGAATACAAGATTTGGGGTTCTCAGAGCGGTGTTGACAAAAACTAAAATCTTTCTGGATATGACAAACTGTCGACTGGTGATTAGTAAACGCCGTTTCGGAGGAGCATAGTGCCTTCGTCTTCAGGGTCAAGCGTTCCTGTTCTGTTTGGCACTGGACGTTTCGAGTCTCAGCGTCACAGTTATTCGTACGCCTGCCCTGGTAACTCAGTGAATTACACAGACAGACATGATGATGAAGTCTTTTGTGATTTCAGCATTCATACTTTTCCCCTTTTTTTCAGGAACCGAATGTTACGTAAATGTTGGAGTTTTGGCGTCAGATATAATGTATTAATTACACCTCGTTAATTATATACACGTAAGACTAATCAACACTGTATTTGATTAGTATGTTCATTATTACTGCTGTTATAACTGTCCTCTGATCTTTCAAATACTCGAATTGGTGAAGCAAATTTTAAGGAAAGATTTCCCACCACTATTTTAAAAAATTAGGAACTTGTCCCGTGGTTGCACAATCTTTTATATGTAAGATAAACTGACTAACTAACAAACCAACCAACTTACTAATTGACTCACTAACTAACTAGCCATCTAATTAACTTCAGGGAAAACAGTTCTTCCGGAGAAAGCAGGTGGTCAAGAAATTTGTCACATTTCATGGAACCCGATATTTCATTACATGCTATGCAGTTCCGGCGAGTAGAATTGTTTGTTAATCATTTTGAATTGAAAGGAAAATGTCAGAAACATTTGGGTGCTTCAGTTTGGAGAAGTTTACTGTTGGCAGCACACTGATTTTGCAGTCCGCCGCAGAGAACTGAAGAACTGCAAAATAATATTAGACATATGGCAATCCAATGAAGGGTGAAGCATATTAGGACAGACACAAGGCACCAATGTAAAAGCAGCCACTGATTTACTGCGGACGTCAAGAAAATTTATTTCAAGATTAGGAAGACATTTCAAACAAAAGGAATAGAGTCATTGTTCATGAGAATGGCCGGTTATCGCACGCGAGATTAGTTGATCATTAATTACGTCGCTCTGTGAGTGTAGCGCCGATTATCCAGATTCTGGTTTTTGATATATTTCGAATTCAGTCGCCAATCTGGACACTTTTGAGAGGCCACAACGTTTCGAAGATTTACGAATTGTCAGAACCTTTGTGATGCGGAATCACAATAAACAGTGTATCAGCAGTCTTCATGGTCTCTGCAGCTGAGGGTAGGGGATTCAGTACCAGAAATGGTGTGCTTTATCTCGCCGAGAGGACAAGTTACTAAAAATGTAGACTTCCCTGTGTAAGAAACTCTACCTCCAGCCGAGTCCCTTTGCCTCGTATTCATAGCTCGCCGCGCGGGAATAAGGTCTCGTTCCGTGAAGTTTTGTCGCCATGCCTCACGAGGAGAGCCAGGGCGGAGAAACCATGAAGGAAATGGAGGTCAGAAGGTGGTGAGAATTGGAAAAATCAGAACGAGTCTAAACTGATGTTGATTGTGAAGAGAATGTGATTAGGATGAAGACAGCGATGATGGTGATGGTGTTAGAGCAGGAAAAGAGAGAGGAGGAGGGTGAGGAAGGGGAGAAAAAAATACGAAAAATGACCACGTGACATTTGAATTTTACCAGTTTGGTAACTTGAGTCTAGAGTACCTACTTTCCATCCTGTGTTGAGGTAAGTATGGGCCAGCGGTGCTTGTTTGGCAGTGAGAAATTTGTAGTAAATTTTTACCGTCTGTTCCACGTTTATCAAGTGATACGACAGAAAACAACACAGTTTTACATTACTTAACAACAAATTTTTTCATTCCTTAAAAACACATGTTTTTACATTGTTTTACTTAAGGCGGTGATATTATTATTATTATTTTACAGTGTTTAACTACATTACGCAATATTTTACGTCTTATCTTTGTTTTTATTGTAGCGTTAAATCGTATCCCTACAGAGTTCGGTGGCCGTGCCGTCCAACTCGCAGGTCTGCGGCCGCTTGATTGCTGGGGTCGCGGTTTCGAATCCCGATGAGGACATTTCCTTCTCTTGTGTTCGTTTTGTGTTCTGTAGCTAGCGGCCCTTGTTACGAGCTGATCAGTGTATATCTGATTGTTTGTGATTTAGAAACCTCAACAGTGAGGCGGTCTATGCCGTACTTTGGCTGTTTCACCGCGTAGAGAAAAAAAATATTGGTACCCCTGAAGATGGTTAAGAAGACCAAGTCACGTAGGACAGGATGAATAAAACCGTTTTGTGTTCCATGAGTGTGTGCCTTGTTAGCTGTGTCATTTGATAACCAGTCTTCCCTTTAGGTCCCTGTGTTTTATATGACGTACCTGAAACTGCAGTTTGTAGACTAGAGGCAGGTCTGCAGTCTCTGTTGAAGTGTTCTAATTGACATGCTAAATGATAAATAATCATCGGAAAAAATGTGGACGCGAAGTGCTTGCAATTGCTTATTTCCAGCACACAGCTTGCTTCGATAGCAGTACAGGTAGATAATACGGCCTGCAAATTCGTGGAGTTATGACCTCATGCCCAATTTAAAGGGAGGGGGAAGAAACTGTCGTGGCACATTTCCAGTTCTTTCATGACAGGCACCGCTCCGTCTTGCTTGATTCATCTTTCATTTTCTCACATTTTAGGAATAAAAGTAGATTTTAAATTCACAATATATACAAATAAACCCAGGTAGAACTGAGATTTTCACAGTAGTGAATATGGGGTTTTCTTTCTAGACCGTGACGGTGTATATTTGGTAGATACATGCCAGTCTTTCGGAGTACCCTGTTGCCTCTGTCTTATAAACCAAATCCCGAAGAAAGCGCGACTACAAACAGAATTTTTATAGTAATAAAGCAGACTATGAGACTGAAGTCGACTGCCAAGACGTAATAGGGTCTGCATACTTGTGACTCAAGTCACCGTACTTTTTGTTTCTGATTCGGCAGACTGCAAGTGTAATCAAAGTGTATTTGTTTTATAACGAAATAATACAGCGACGGTGGTGGTGGTTTTAGTTGCTATAGTAGTAGTAGTAGTAGTAGTAGTAGTAGTAGTAGTAGTGGTAGTTATTGTTGTTGTAGTGGTAGTAGTAGCAGTAGTAGTAGTAGTAGCAGTAATAGTTGTAGTGGTAGTAACAATAGTAGTAGTAGCAGTAGTAATAGCGAGTAGTAGTAGTAGTAGTAGTAGTAGTAGTAGTAGTAATAGAAGAGTAGTAGTACTAGCAATAGTAATAACAGAGTAGTAGTAGTAATAGTTATTGTTGTTGTAGTGGTAGTAACAGTAGTAGTAATAGTAGCAGTAATAGTTGTAGTAGTAGTAACAATAGTAGTAGTAATAGCAGAGTAGTAGTAGTAGTAGTAATAGTAATAGCAGAGTAGTAGTAGTAGTAGTAGCAATAGTAGTAGCAGAGTAGTAGTACTAGTAGTAACAATAGGAATAGCAGAATAGTAGTTGTAGTTGTTATAGTAGTAGTAATAATAGTAGAAGAAGAAGAAGAAGAAGAAGAAGAAGAAGTAGAAGTAGGTGTAGAAGTGTCTTAAGTGAAATTATAGGCCACAGTACCTTAACAACAGCGGTGTTTAATATCCCTCAGTGATCTAATTTGTTTACATCAAGTACCGAACTTATTACGCTGATTCCCAAACAGTATATCACTGGGAAGGTCCTAAATTATCCCGTGTAATAACTGTTGTCCCTAATTCTGAGTTTTCTTTAAAAACTGGAGAACGCTGACTGACAAATATCGATATGCTAGCATGCTTGCCAATAATGATGATGATGATGATGATTGTGATTATGGTGATGGTGGTGATGACTCCATGGGAAACAGTCGTGATAAGGCAAGCATAACCTCATCACAAAGTAAATAATTTTCTTCCGGCCTATAATAATTCGTACTTAAATCCCAAATTTAATTTGACGAATCTTTTCTGTTTTACCGCGTTAAGACACATTGGTGGCTGTTGCTATTCAATTCGTCAGACAGAGGGTAAGACATAGCTAGAAACGCTGCGGGGGGAACAGAAGTTCTTGGGACGAACAAAAGACCGTGTGAGTCTTAACCGAAAGTTTGGACGACCGGAATAAAATTACATTCGCCACTGCGGACATACGAGTTGACGGAGATTTCTTCATGAATAAGAAAATAAAGACGACCGTTAATTTATATGTGGGGTCGGGTTGAATTACGAGAATTATAACAGATGGTGAAATTAATCAACGAAGATATGAGAGCGGAATGTGACAACAGGGGTAGTGTGTAATTATTGGCAGAATATTACAGTGAGAGATATTGTTGATTTGTCTCGGATTTTAAGTTGTAGGCCTATCGAACAGGCACAGAATAGTTTAAAATCAAATAATAACGAATATGTGAAATTTATATCCTACCATTGAAACACCATGCCGTGAAGGAGCATGGAATCTTAGGTTACAACTCCACTCCTCTCGGGGCTAGATTCTAACACGTAGTGAGTGTTCAACTTTACACCCCAAGCGCTTTTATACCATTTTATTATTTATTGGTGCCTAGGCGGACCCCAAGCAAGACTGGAAGCAGTATAGCTAAGAAGATAAGGCACCAGCCTTGAAAAATACTCGATTCCTTATCGTCCAGGTGCTTTACAGTCTAAGTTTCCAAGTTCAAGTTATGCCATCAAAAAACACATGGATGTTTTTTATACCGTATTCGTGCTGAAGCCGATTTCTCCTTTAAATAGGCTAATAAGTGATGGAGGTCTGCTATCAGGTACACGAGTAACGTACGGACCTGCTTCACGAAATTTACAGTATACGCGTTATAAAATCTTTTGTGTTAGGGATATAAGCATTAACGTTGAAACTCGAGCCAAAAAAAATAGTGCCTTGCGAAATTCTCTGTATTAAAGTATCCATCATTGAAATATTGAGTCATATCACTGAAACACATTTCTGATTTCTTGTTTAAAAGTTGTGCAAATAAGAGTTCGTAGATTCCATAGCCAGAGGCTGAAGAACAAAGCAGTGTATACGGCACAATTTTCTTATGACTTCTCTTTAATATGCCTGCATTACAGTACGGTGAGGAATGTTAGAAACGTTCTTTGAAATGAAAGTATATCTTCTGACGTTGAAAATGAGTACAGCCGCCCTGATCCCTTTGACATACTGTGGAACCATAATATATCGTTTAGAATGGCTCAGGATCGCGTAACGTCCATTAGAAAGCCAAACTACAAAAGTTAACACATACACGTGGACTGTTCCACTGCGTGCAGAGCGAGAGGATGTTACCATAGTACGTATTGGAATGAAATGTGCTTCCTGGAGCTGTGCAAATCTTTCTCCGAAGTGCAGTAGAGAGTTCAATTCGATATGCCAACAATGGAAGAGCGTAGCTTTCCAACTAACACTTTCATACCACATTTAGTTAATCTTCACCGTATATTGAAGACAGAGAATGGATGGCTAATTTGTTCGTTTGTTGTGGAAAATGATTGTGGTCTCAACAATGCACCCTCAGATGTTGCAATTTATTAGCATTATACTTTTAGAGGATTTGTTCTTCGCATGGCGAAATCGAATTTCCGCTGTCGGATATTTGTAATTGTTGGTGTGAACCTGAGATAGGCATTCCGTGGTCCTCGGCCCTTTCCCAAGTGGCCCGTCGAACCCCAGAAACAGAAACTTAAAAATATATCTTCGAACTAAAACAAAAACAAGGCCTAATAAAGCCAAAAGTGACGCAAATAAAGAACATCCAGATTATTTTACTGCGATAAAATTGAAACTCAAAAAGGATGTTGCAAGTTACCCATTATTAAGTGAATAATTTACAATTACCTTCCCAAGGTCGACATTTTCACTTTCATGTATAGAAGTTGAATCACAACCATAAAAACAAACGTAGAACAAGAAGAAAAGAAAAAACAAGACTATTAATTTCTTTGTACAAACAATGTAGGAAGACAATTTTATTGTTTTTATAATCATTTTACAGCAAAAAGTTAGCATATTACCTCACAGTGAAATATATTCCATCATAGAAGCACAACTACACAAACCCGAAGAAAACTTTCTGCATTATTTATACAATCAGGTATGTTGTTAGGTAGGTATTAATTCAACAGTAAAATTGCAGTAAATACAATTTGTAAGGAAGAGACCTCTTTCCCAAAAATAAGAATTGCAAGTGTTTCCTACCGATCTTTACACGTTATTGCGTCATGAAGAAGCCGAGTGCTTGAAACGTATTTCAGTTTTGTATAAAAGAAATTATGTTTTTTATAATGAAAATAATTGTGTTGACTGTTTTACTCGTGGTACATAAATTATTACAGTTCTTGTTTTCTCTTATTATAAATCACAGTGTATTCCGATTATGTGTGCGGCGATTATCCGGTCTGTGGATTATCCATACACGATCGCATGTTGCTAATGAATAAAGACGAAGGTGGAAAAATACGTGATTTTGCGCCGAATGCGCGAACAGACTCCTCAGTACAGCAATCGAGATGTTTTGTGTGT
>Ga0123357_10002375_pt1 | contig 20951 bp, 21 predicted proteins | sample TergutEmb28metaG_FD_89873 | JGI IMG/M metagenome (GOLD analysis project Ga0123357, IMG submission 89873) | Embiratermes neotenicus P4 segment gut microbial communities from Petit-Saut dam, French Guiana - Emb289 P4 | ecosystem: Host-associated > Arthropoda: Insects > Digestive system > Gut ... | reverse complement strand
TCAGGAACAGCCTCCCGTCGACCAAGCGCAAAGCGGATGCGAAATGCACACTGTGTTGCTACCGGCGACCCGCCATTTTTTATAAACTCCTCAACAATAAAGGCTCGATGTTCTCCCAACCACGCCATGGTGTACACTGAAAACGGCACGTACACTGCTGTTCGACGACGCTCTCCCCACCACTGTACGCGCTCCCCACCCAAAGCTATGCCCCTCCCAAATCAGGGTGTTCTTTCTGCCGCACTCTGTATAATCTGAAAAACCAGAGATCACCTCATTGCCATGCACAAAGTAAACATGTTGAGTATAGGTATTTTCTTGAAAATGGAAAACTGTGATGGGACCCCTTATAACCAGAATTGTTGTCTGTTGCGGGGAATAAGGTATTAGGTAATATTTGTGAGCTGGAACATGAGGAGAAGAATTTTTGTTTGCTGTAGATGAAAAGTGGGGCCACTAAGTGGGTAGTTGGATGTAGATTAAAGTTTTTATGGGCTTACATTATAGACATTTTCTTGTTCCAGTTTCCATTGCTGAGAACAATTGCAAATCGAATTGTGGAAGTTTTCCTGCTGTTCTCTGTTGGAAATCACAGTTCAAGTCTTCACCATGACCCTGAAGTTGATGAAGAAGTCCGTGAGAAATGTGTGCAGGATGTCGGATTTGCTGCAGCAGGCCGACGGCTAACCTCCACAAGGTATCAGTACCAGCACGTGATGGAGCAAACAGTGTGGAGTGATGTGAGTGTGTGCAATCCTGTACTGAACCATTGTGTTTCATTGCAGGGATCTGATCAAGTGGTGCACGAGGTCAGTTCAAGGTTTTGATGTATCATCTCAGGACTCTGCTCTCAGAATTTTCCAAGATGCCATTGACATTTTCTGTTGCAGTGTTACAAATGCAGGTATGTTATACTGTCATGTTATATTCAGTGCAGACATCACCTTCATTAAATTTTACTCGCAGGGTCAACAGTAATTGCAGCTGAGTATTTGTGCTGCTTGTACGTTATCAATGCGTTTGATACACGTTTACAGATCCTTATATTTTTTCTTTTAAATAACTGACTTAATTATGTTTAATCTTTACGAATGAACTTCATTTGAAAAATTAATTTGCAATAGCATTGACACAGAATTTGCACAAGTCAGGGGATACCAATGTGTGATTTATTTTATAAAAAATTTGTTGTGTGGTTTATCTGTATATTTATCCACTGCACTTAATTTTACTCTTTGTCAGTGAAAGCAGCATAGGTAATGACATGTATTCACCTCAAGAATGCAGGTGATTTGTTACAGTTTAAATTGGAAATTCTTTTTCCTTTTTTGCAGATACCAGGTTGAAGCTAGCCACACGTATTGGAGCATGTCTTGGTATAGTGAAGACAAAAGCAGATTATTTCTGTAACAGCTATAAACCAGCTGTGAAGATAACTACATCAAGTTTCGTGGCTGGACGGGTTTCATTGCCACGAAATATCAAGACAGTGACATTGTTGGATAGGTAGGTGAATTATAGTTGACAGTCATATTTTGTGATAAAATAGTGCCAAAAGTAATAACCCAACATATCAGTTTTGAGTTGTCGAACTAAGTGCAATCATACAAGAAGAGTCAATTGAAGTGAGGAAAAGTGACAGAGTGTACACACCTTTCCTCTTTGTTTAGCAAAAAAAATGGTACTGTTTCTTGTGACATCCTGGGTTTCTGGCTAATGCCCAATCTTCTAGATCACAAACTGAGTGTTGTGTTGCATCAAAATGGTGCAACACCCCATGTACACAGTACCTGCTGTGCTGTGGCTTGGCTTGTTAGCTGCTGGTCTGTCACTTTGGACTGCTGGGTGCAGTTCCAATGCCAGTCCACATGGGTTTTGTGGTGGAAAAAGTGGGACTGGGATAGCTTTATTTATGAGTACTTCTGTTCTTCCCTGTCAGTATCATTGCATTCATTTTCTGTTCTCCTTCATACATCTGCCACTGATGCTATATGATCGTAGCTATTGACAGCACTGTTAATGACATGTCTAAAGGTTAACAGTCAACAAGCTGTTGGCTGAAGGGGGTTCATTTTACTGTCAGTTAGGTTCACCTTATCTAACTGCTGTCAGACTTCTGTTCTGCCAAGGCCAGATGCTGTAGAGACTTGAAAGGAAAGAATAAAAATTACATTGGTGGAGTTTATCGTAACTGGCTGTGAAGTGGCTGGCATGTGGCAGTATGTCATATTGATGCATGGAGACACACAGGTTGGGGGGCTTTTAATTCATGTGTACTTTTGTGACCTGATTTTTGTTTATTATTATTGGTTATTTGAACTCATTCAAATTATCTGTAATCACTCTGTGTTGTCTGTTGTGTTAGTCTTATTAACTGTAATTCTTTCTTAAATATTACTTTCTGTTCCGTTGACCTCAGTGCAAAACACTGTTGCACTGCTGCTGTTAAACATGTTTCTGTTGTTCAGTGCCACAAGTGGATCAAGTTTCTCCTTCACCCGTCCAGCGGCATGCTTACTGGAGCGTGTGGCATGCTGTGTAGCTTGGAAGGAGCCTGTATTGCTTGTTGGAGAGACAGGTACTGGCAAAACGTCCACAGTGCAGTACCTGGCAGACAAGACAGGACACCGTCTTGTTGTGATCAACATGAACCAGCAGAGTGACAGTGCTGACCTCTTGGGAGGGTATGACTAAATATTTCATTGATTTTTAGCCAAAGTTTGTATTCAGATGTTCTGTTGATGTTGTGGGTTGTGTTGTCATGTGTCCTGGTAGGTGACTGCCAAATTTATGGACAAACGTGCAGCCTCTTTTACTGTGCAGATGATGGCAATGTGCTTCTCTAAACACTGCTAATCAATCACCTACAAGACTTCATGCTGTCATATTGCTGAACACAATGGTATGAATGTACTTCTGCAGGAGCCTCAAGTCTTTTGTACAGAGCCTTTCTTTCTCAAATCATTTGCCTAAGTGTGATGATCTTCTTGCACTTAAATCCCGCATCCATCAGGAAATCTGATGACAGCTGCAGGGCTTCAGGCAATGATAAAGAGTGTAGACTGCATGTGACTGGCAAGGCTGTGTCCAACAGATGTGAACAGAATGAGGGCAAGTGTACAGTATTTTATTCTTAATGGTGGATAAGTGATAATTTTATTTGCAGGTACAAGCCAGTTGACTTGAAGTACATTGTTGGCCCAGTGAGGGAAGAATTTGAGACCCTATTTCAAAGCTACTTCTCAGTGCAGAAAAATGTCAAGTTTCTTGAACACATTGCAGTAAGTATGATATTTTTCATGATTGGTTTTATATGTGAGATATATTGAATCAAGTATGTGTAGGCAGGATTTCAGATTCTTACAGCTTTGATGCCGAAGAGTCAGGTCTGCTGGGATGCTGCAAAGTGAAGCTGTGTCATATCGCAGAAATCGGAATCCTCGCTTGTAATTTAGATATTGTGCTGTGCTGATAGACATAGTATTCTAAATTTTGGAACCTGCTCTCAGAGAATGGGGACTGTTTTGCTGTGGAATGTGTGAAGATAAAGTTGTCCATGTGCATGCCATGAAAGTATGTGATGGAGTGGAGGTGTAGCATAACCTCCACTAGATGGAGATGAGTGGTTGGGCGCATGGCCCAGTGAAATAGGCCTGCAGTAACCATCAGATACGAGTCTGGATGGGGACAAATCTCTTGTCTATGCTGGGAATAGAGTTCCAACACCTCGCTTGTCCACCCTATACCCTAGTGATTCTCATTGTGACATGGGGAGTCACCTAAACATCATGCATAGTTTTAATTTCTTGTGACTGATGGACAGATTATGAGTTGAGAGTAACAGTAGTATCACTTAAACAGGTTCTGAACCTGTGTATTTTGCTAGGTTTTTGTTGAGCTGCTCTTGTTTGAAGATAGTAAAACAGCACGGTGGCATCATGAACATCTTTACATAGTGGCTGGTGGAAATAACTAGCGAACTTCTGTGGCTAGGACTGTGGAATTTGGTGCAGAGACAGGCCATGGACCTATGTTCAGTTTGTGTATGGAATGTCTGTCTGTCTGTCAGTAACAAATATGGTCATGGTGTGGGTTTTGTGGGTTATTATAGAATGATTCTGGACTGAGGTACTAAGTTGAGGAAGCAGGGATGTAACACTTGTTTTTTGGTGAATGGCTCTGAAAACTTTGAAGGATCGTGATACAAGACTGCTTGATTCTTGAAGATAAAGGTGCCACACTCCATCAAAGTGTTGGGAACTGCTCGTGCAACAACACAACTCGCAGTTTATTTGTGTAATAAAAAACCCAGGGCGGGGATTATGATGTGAATTGTGTCCAGAAACTGTACTGCATTACCTGACACATGACTTTAACCTTTTGTCAGCTGAATTGATTGCAACTGTCTTGTTCAATATAACTCTTCACAAAGAAAAGGGAAAAACACTGTCCTGTGCAAGTGCAGACAGGGACGTTTAAAAACTTAAGAAACTACCTGTTAGCAGCTACAAAGGCTGGGTGAAAAAGGTTAATAGTTGAAGACTGCAGTACCCATTGTCAACAGTACAAAATAAATTTCATAATATGTTTCATTCTTGATTATGTTTGCGGTAGGAAACGGAACAGAGAAGTGACTGCATGAGGTAGTATATTTCAGTTACCATGCTTGAGACTAAAATGAACTATTGACTGCAGACTTGTTTCAACTCACGCCGTTGGTCTGCTCTTCTGAAACTGATGAAACACAGTCACGGTGCCGCAATGAAGCGCTTGGCTGCCGACAGTGTTCCAGCACAGAAGGCCGATGCAGACAGGAGACTGGCATGGCAGGAGCTGGGTCTCAAGTTGCTGAAATTGGAAAGCCAACTGAAGACACCAAGTGCTTTGGCATTTTCCTTTATTGAGGGAAGTCTTGTGAGGGCTTTGAGAGAGGGTAAGAAATGTTTTGATTTAGAATGATGACAACCATATTTACCTGAATAGAAGTTGAGAATTTTTTCAAATACTTTGTCTGAAGTAGTGGGGGTTGCTTTATAGTCTTCCATGTTCTTTGGAGGTGTGTTCCTGAAAATTGGAGATTGTTATGTGCAGGGTCATCTGATAGAGAGGTATAGGTGGTAGTTACTGAAAATTTATATTTACTTTTTTGTATAATTTGTTTCTGTATTGCCCAATTAGCAAAACTGGAGTGTACATAATTTGATGGTTCAATTTGTCATACCACACACTTATCATTATGAGACTGACAGTTTTAACAAACTGTTTGCAACAGAGTCATTTTGGAGAAGTTAATGGTTGCTCCACTGGTCAGGAAGATGCTCGATGTTCACAAGAGCCCACCACTGGACCATATGCTGAGCCATCTTCACACAATCAACATCTTTACATTGCGTTATCCATTTTAATATTATCTTCCCTTACTTGTCTTCTCGACAGATTTTCTGGATAAATTATTTTTGAACTTTGTCTCGCTTGCATGGTAACTGCCTCACTCCTCTCTCCTCCATCACATGAATTTATCACTCTAGGAATTATGAGGTTCGGAGTTTCTGTTTTTGTACGTTGTGTTTTGTAAAATATTCTCTGGTGTTAATCATAGATGTTTTTGCATGTAAGAAATAAGTTTCATTGAAATGTGTGTGTAACTGTACATAGTAAGGAAAACTGTAGTTACTGTGCCTATCTTGAAAACTGCACTCTTCTGGGCTATTACACAGCGAGTAGTGGCAATTCCTTACCAACGTTTCAGGACAACCATTCGGTCCCATCTTCAAGAGTCAAGATTGCAGACTGATAGTTTGTCTCAAAATTTCGGTAAGAAATTACCACTACTCACTGTATAGTTACCCAGAAGAGTGCAGTTATCTTCTGCTTCATGGCAGATGCCTGAAATCACACAATATTTGTCGTTTAAGTATTTCTGTTGAAACTGAATAGCAAAGAAAAGCAGCAGCTTGAAAAGAATTTTATATTGTCATTGTGGCAGTGACAGGCATAGTATGTGACTGGCAGATCTGAGGTTCTCACAGTGTGCTGAAGAGTCTTTTTTTGTGGAATGTGGCAGCATGTTTTGAGTGAGTATTTGCCAGTGTTTCCAACATGAAGGCGCTACACTACTTTGAAACACTGTTAACTGCTTGTCCATTGACACAGTGTCACATGTTAACTGTGTATCCAAGGACACAGTGTCACATGTTAACTGCCTATCCAAGGACACAGTGTCACATGTTAACAGCTTGTCCAAGGACACAGTGCTACATGTTAACTGCATATCCAAGGATACAGTGTCATGTGTTAACTGCTCATCCAAGGACGCAGTGTCACATGTTAACTGCTCATCCAAGGACATGGTGGCACATGTTAACTGACTATCCAAGGACAGTGTCACATGTTAACTGCCTATCCATGGACACAGTGTCACATGTTAACTGCCCATCCAATGACACAGTGTCACATGTTAACTGCCCATCCAAGGACACAGTGCCACGTGTTAACTGCCTATCCAAGGACACAGTGTCACATGTTAACTGCCCATCCAAGGACACAGTGTCACGTGTTAACTGCCTATCCAAGGACACAGTGTCACATGTTAACTGCCCATCCAAGGACACAGTGTCACATGTTAACTTCCTATCCAAGGACACGGTGTCACATCCCAGACGACTTGAAGCTTCAATTTTATCTTGTTCTGTACTGTCCAGGCTATTGGGTTTTGCTGGATGAAATTAATTTGGCTTCTGCTGAGACGTTGGAGTGCCTGTCGGGACTGCTGGAGGGTTCCACTGGTTCTGTTTACCTTTTGGAAAGGGGAGATCAGAAACCGGTTGAAAGACATCCGGACTTCCGACTGTTTGCTTGCATGAATCCAGCAACTGATGTTGGAAAGAAAGACCTACCAGCTGGTTTGAGAAATAGGTTTGTTTGATGTTTACGTACATGCTTAGAGAACAGCGGCAAGCTGCACTGTCTTGGTGCAACAGTAAACATATTTTGACTACAGTTTATTGTTGTTAAGTGCAACATGCAGATGCATCCAACATTATAAGAGGAACGTATCTGTTTAGTGCGACGGAACATCGCTGACTTTCATAGAAGCCAATGAGTGCTGCCATCTTTGAGCAGCAAGGAATGTAGGGATGTGGGATACAGAAGAGAGAACAATGAAAAGTCATTTGCTAAAGGGAGGGGGAGGGTGTGGATAAATTACTGTTCTTGTATTTTGATGGATCCTTGGATAGTGTTTTGGAAATCGGTGTGAAATTTAATTAGGCAGCAAAGGTTTAAACTTTCTGACATTGAAGAGACTTATTTTGGTGTTTGTACCTTAATTATCTTTCCTCATTTGCAGATTTGTAACTTGATTACATTCCGCTGATAAACTGATATTGCTGTCATCACACTGAGCTTTATAATGACATTCTTGTAGTCATGTTTAATTGCTCAAGATGCAGATCTTATGGGATATAATGCTATGTTCTGGGGCTTGTTCAGAGCTGCCCACCAAGTGATAGAGCCTCACTCCTTATGTGACTGGTACCTTCAACTGCATGTCTGCTCATAAAATTTTGAACATGGGATATCTTTTGAATTCAGTTCTCAAAATTAAGTTTAAATGTTTAGAGTTACCCAGTTTTCAATTACAGGTTTTGTTATGATATTTACTTTTTAAATATAAATCTTTGTTTTGATGTAAAATGGTGCAAGGTTGGGCAGTATGAAGTGTTTTTGAGTTCAGTTTTTGAATGTGGTGGTGGTGGTGATAATTTGGGAAATTACATGATTTAATACAGTATCTTTCTATGCAATTTAGGTTTACAGAATTTTTTGTGGATGAATTGACTGAGAAGTCTGACTTAATGCTGCTGGTTGGAACATATCTGCGGGATTTGTCTCTGCCCACCGTGAAGCTCGAGAATATTGTCAAATTTTATCTGCACATAAGAAAGGAGGCAGCAGTGAGGCTGACAGATGGCACAGGACACAAGCCGCACTATAGGTATATAACGTTATTGCAATATTGTTCTCCTGTTTTGGGCACATTTGCAGAAATTGTGCAAAATGAGTGCTATCTGTATCATACATACCTGTCTGTCTGTCTGTGCACATGGTACAGTATGGCTACAATTATACAGCATTTTGTGAAATTTTGTCCTTTACATTTTTACTAAAATCTTTTGACCAAAGTAGAGTTTGGTTAAAATCAGTTAAAAATGATGGACACTTTGCTGAATATGTACATTGCTTTATGATGACATCTCACCACTTATGAGGTAAGCATACAAAATACAGTTGGCATTCTGAATATGACATGACATCACATAGATGCTAATTTGTATGCTGGCTTGTTAAGGGCAAAAAAATACAACCACTGTCATACTGTTTAATATGTATTGCTTTATACTGGATTATGGTGCAATTTGTTGTGGTGTGATGTACTAATACAGTTACGTAGCCCTTGTATTGCTATGTCTCATTCGTTTGCAAGTAAGAATTTTCTTCTCCATGCAATGTACATGACACATGTTTAAGGAAGCTGAAATGTGTATTCGTAATATTTAGTGTATATTGAGTACATCTGGCCATGGGATATTGATGTGTGTGTAGATTATGAATATGCCTACACATTATTTATGAAATATTGTTTGTAAGTCATAAATTTCAAAATATTTTGATGGTTGAAATTTTGAGATATGTGTGACTGATAATTGTAATGAACACAAAGTCAGCATACACATATAAAGAAGTTTTTTGAAGAAGTGTAATAACATTGTGTAACATATCTACAGTTGTGCACAGCAACAAAATACGTGACCCCAGCAGATTAAAGGTATGACCAACTGAGAAGAGTTGGGGATGCAAAGATCCAAAAGCACCTCAACTGTACATTGTCATACATTAACTCTCTCAATTTACATGTATCTTATAATGCCACACTGTGCCTTTGTGAATCCTTTCCTACTCTTGTTTTATCTCCAGTCTCACTCCTTCTGCCTCATATTAATTAGTGCAAATACAAAGCTCCTGCCATCTGTTGTTCCCATACACAGAGGAGTGTCAAAGAATCTAAAGCAGTAGAATAACTCTCAACATACAGTGACTGTGTAATATGGCAGTACATATGTGCGTTGGTGGTAGAATGCCTTCAGCTGTGTACCTGTGCAGGAGAATTAATGTCAAAAGGCTTCAGAGGTCAACATAGGGTTATTTTCTGAAAATAAGAACCATAGAATAAAATGTGATATGATGAGATCTAAAGTTACCGTATATTCACGAATCTAATCCGCACCCTTTTTACAGTTTCAGAGGGCTAAAAAATCAGGTGCGGATTAGAATCGCATGCGGATTAGATTCACGAACTAACTTTTTTTTCGTTTAAGAAATCAGCAAAAACTATTGCGAAGCGCTTTATTCATATGGACATAATTGGGTAAAGTGGCCGGAACCTGAATCTGACCACAAACCATTATATAATGTGGAGTTAACTTGTGGGGCTATAATTCTATGCCTCTACATGAATGTACGAAGCATTTAAATGGCCGCAGCACTAATCAGCTGTGGTGCGTTAATACTGCTGGCAGTTAAATGGCCACTTCACACACGGTGCGTTAGTCGGATAACGGTTAAAGCATTGGTAACATCCAATATTATTCAATCGGTCTGCCTTGTAGGCAAGAGGCAGTAGAAGGAAAGGTGCGGACTAGAACCGTGAACTAACTTTTTTTTTCGTTTAAGAAATCAGCAAAAAACTAGTGTGGATTAGGAATATACGGTAATCTGATGTTGGTTTCTCTGTTACAGTCTGCGTACCTTGTGTCGGGCTCTGAGTGTGGCTGCTCTGAACAGATGTGGGTCTGTCCTGCGATCCCTGTATGAAGCCCTTTGTCTCAGCTTTCTGACACAGCTTGATTACTCATCGCATCCTGTTGTTCAACAGATGGTGGCAAAGTAAGTTTCTGGAATGTGACACCTGTTGTGAATGGCTGAACTAACAGACTCATTCTGCTGCTGTTATCTCACTATGACTGCCTGATATGCATATACATACACATATGTTTTGGCTTTCTAGAGCTGTTGTGGGATCAGCAGACATCAAGAGTGTATTGAAACAACCAATACCATCTCCTGACACAACAGATCCAGAGCAATATATATGCTTTGAAGGCTATTGGATACCTCGAGGAAATCATGAACCAAATGTTGATATAAAGGTGAAGTAGTACTTGATTTATTAAATTTGTCTTGTTTTTTGAAGCAGATTTACTAACTGCTGTTGTATGATGGATTGTGAAGAACGGAAGGAGCTGTTATTGAACATGTGGCTTGTATTTAATGTTTTAAATGTCAAAGAAGCAATTGTGATTGGTTTTGTTGCATGATATTCAGAATATGAAATGTTAACACACTTGATGAGATGAATATACATGCTTTTCCAGGCAAAATGCATAACCTTTACCTACCCACTATACAGACATCCAGTCCTACAAGTGCTGTATTGACTGTTATGCAAAACGAGATTTTTTTCCTGAAATTTGATGAGTAAATATATGAGTTTGTCTTACATTTGTGTACGAAGTGCAGAACCAGACTGCACCAAACCAGATTGCTCTGAAGCAGACCGTGCGGAGTCAAACACGGCCTGCATCACCAAGTCATCATGTGATATCTGTGGTCTTGTGGGATATTACTTGGCTTAGAGTGGTAATTTGTTACCATCATTCCACGACAATCTATTGACCCCACTCTCAAAGGTCAAGAAATCTGAAATTGAGAACAGGGCATGGCTGAAATTAACATAATCTTTTTTAGGGACTTTGTCCATTGTCAAATGTTTTAAAGACACATGACATTTCAAACGCCAGTTCTATCTCTATTTTCAGGCATAGATGCACCTAACCTGATGGACCCCTTAGGATGAATTATTGTCAATCACTGGGCACCACAAAAACAGTAACTTGTTAAGATACGTACCTGAGAACAGATCTAGTTCGAGGGTAGTGACAGGAAAATGGCTATTGGAAAGTTACATATTTACTGCAAGGCTCAAAAATAAAACCTGGACCAATCCATATAGTAAAAACTATAAAAAAAAAAAGCTGTGAAATCTGACTGACCAGGCTGCAGTCACAACACAAAAAACCAGAACACACTTAAAATTCTGAACACAACTGACACTGTGGAATCATCCTGTAGTTTGGTAGCTAGGTCTAGGTATTGGTAGCTAGGTCTAGGTATTGACATTTTAGAGGGATTGCTTGCTTTCACGTCCATCAACAGCTGTAGCAGCAAGCTTCTGCAAAATGATGGTACAGTAGTGTTTCAATTTTTGTGATGGTTTGGAACCTGTAATACCATCACCGATATGGGAATAAGTTTCCAGTGTGAAAAGTATTTGGTTCCAAGAACTTAAATGAAGTGCCTGTAATAAAAATATACAATAACTCAAAAAGCATAAAAAGTGTAGACTTTTAATGACAATACAAAACAGTACCTTGAAGCAGATTTATTGAGCATGCCAGCAATGTACTTCTCTCAATGAAATACTGAGCTTGACTGAGCTGAGATTGATCTGCACAATAGAAGGAGAATGGTGGAGGCTAATTTGCTGACCACATGGTTGTATTATAATTTATCAGAACCAACCACAGAAGGTTGGAACATTTGTATTAAAATGGTTGAATGTGGTAGGTCAAAATTCATTACATCAAAATTCAGAAACTATGAGACTGTTGTGTACCTCTGTACCAAACTACAAAGTGTCACATCTCAGAAGACTGATTTCTGTGTACCTGCTCCTGTGACAACCTCAAATGTTATTAAATCTGTTGTCATTTGCAGTACATCCTTACACCAACTGTTAGACGTAATCTCTGCGACTTGGTTCGCATAGTATCCATTGGCCGTCATCCTGTGCTTTTACAAGGAGAGACATCTGTGGGCAAAACCAGTCTTATTACATACCTTGCCAAGGCTTCTGGAAATCTCTGTGTTAGAATCAACAATCATGAGCACACAGACTTACAAGAATACATTGGATCATACTGTGCAGATGAACATGGCCGCCTTGTGTTCAGAGAAGGTGAGGTGCTGTATGTACTGGTGACACCTTAAATGAAGTACAGATGTATTTTGTTAATTCATAAATTATCCATTTTTTATTGTTCATTAAATTGAACAATACCGCTTCAAGGAAGTTTTGGTGAATTAATTTTTCTGCATCTGATGTGTGTTTGAGGGTGCTGGGTTCGAATCTTGTCCAGGGCACAAAGCTTTTAATTATCTGCAGTTCCTTTGTGCAGAACCTGGAATATTAGCTTACAATAGGCCATGATCGGTACCTTCACATCCTTGACAGTTTATTATTTGCTGGAACTCGGTGCTGTCTAGTTAAATGTACCGATAGTGGCATTACGTACACTGCAGTTATAAATACGCTAGATGATTTATATTGTGGCCTTCCTATGTTTGTATGTATAACTATTTCCATGTTTTATAACTTTGTTTCTGAAGTCTGTAGAGTTATCTTGTGGTGAGAATCTTAATTATTTATGGTCTCTTCTTGAGAAATTTTTTAAATTGTTTGTAATTGTAATGCCAACTTACTTTATTGCTTATTTGTGCTGTGTGTACTGCACAAGACAGTAGTTTTGTCATTAGAGTCCCTCATTTGAGAGACTTCCCATTTGGCGCTGTGTTATGCATAGAGACAGGTTATTGTCTGTGTGTTTAATGTCATGGGATATGGCACAGTGTTAGTGGATAGTTTGTTACCCACTGATGCTGTGCTGTATTCCAAGGAATTGAAATTCTTGGCAACACTGAAAAAGACCGAAATTTTTCAGGTTATTGTGTGTGTACCTGTTTATTACTGTATCACTCCAACAGGAATTGGCAACATGTTTGGCTAAAAACACTTAGCTCATTATTAGGTCAGATGTTAACTGGATCTTAAAATACCTGTATTTTTTACATGAATGATTGACCTCGTGATGGTCTGTGTTTTCAGTTGAAGCACGTTGTGAATTTCAGTATGAGTGTTACAGCAGTAAATACTTGTGTATCTGATAACTTGTCTTTGAGTTTCTATGAGCTTTCCTTTACTCAGGGAAGGAACTTAATTTAGAATCATCTTTTCTCAGTCCATTTTGACTTGTTGTCACCTTAGGATTAGCATGTGATGTACGTGCATGTATATATAAAATGAATTATCGTTTAACTGTAGGTGTGTTAGTAGAAGCTATGCGACAAGGCCACTGGATAATCTTGGATGAGCTGAACTTAGCGCCTACTGATGTGCTAGAAGCACTGAATAGAGTCCTAGATGACAACAGGGAGCTGTTTATACCTGAGACACAAGAAACTGTGAAGGCTCATCCACACTTCATGCTCTTTGCTACCCAGAATCCACCAGGACTGTATGGTGGAAGAAAGGTATGTAAAATTTTATCATCCTAAGTGATGATTTTTATTTATCCAGCGTAATACATATAAATGTACATTTCATGTAAAGAGTATCTACAGTTTCAGTTCTTACCAGAAAACACACTACATCTTCATTACAAAGACCAGTCATTTAATGCTGTTTATTCTGAGTATTTTGTGAAAATATATAGTGGAGCAGTTGGTTAGAGCTGGGATAGCTCAGTGAGGACAGTGACTGGACCTTAGAGGAGCTGTGGTTTGATTACTGACAGGGGAACAAGGTTTCTCTCTTCCCCAAAATGTCCAGACTAGCTCTGGGGCCCATCTAGCCCCCTATTCAGTAGGTGCTGGGGGTTCTTTCGCCTGTGGTACAGTATCTGTGGAGTGCAGCTGACTGCTCACCTAAATAGGGTGCCAAGGTTGAGAGTAATTAGAGCTATACTGTCACTAGCCACTGTGTCTTCATGACATGACCGGGACAGTTCTGCTGTACTTTAACCCTTTGACGCCGGAATTTAGTGGCTGTTCAGCTGTTTAAAGGCCTCACTATGTGACCACTTTAGTGGCCGTTCGGCTATTTAAAGGGCCCACTGCATGGCCACTGTAGTGGCCGTTCGGCGTTTAAGGGTTACGTTAGATGGTGTGTGTATGTGTGTGTGTGTGTGTGTGTGTGTGTGTGTGTGTGTGTGTGTGTGTGTAGGTATGTGTTTATCAGGGTACTGTAAAAGTTTAATTGTAGAGTAGTTGATGACATTGCTTGCAGTTGGAGCTGAAACCAGCAAAATGGCTGTACGTGCAATCATATCATGAGAATGACCTGTGGGTCTGGTACTGTCAGTTGAGGGTTATCTTGTGCAGTGCTGCTTACAGTGAGCAAACTAATGCAGTGTGTTAGGGAAAGGTGGGATGTGCAGTAGCTTGTGTGCAGTGGTGCAGCAGGAGTGGTTTTGTGCCCTCCTCTTTCATTCTGATCTCCTTTGATGTTCTTGGACCGGTCTGAATGCTTTTGTGTGCTGTTGTGAGAGTATTTGACATTTCACCTAATTCTTTATTTCACTTCAGTGCATTTTGTTGTTTCCAGATGTTGTCTCGTGCATTTCGCAATCGTTTTGTTGAGTTGCACTTTGATGAAATCCCTGCACCTGAGCTGGAGATAATTCTTCATAAGAGATGTGACATGCCTCTATCGTACTGTAAGAAGATGGTGTCTGTCATGACAGACTTGCAGGTGAGTTCAGTGAAAATGGTCACATCTAATATTAGAAATTTTGTGAGCTATATGACTTCGTTATTGTTTTAGAAAGTTGCTGAAATAAAACAAAAATGTTGTTAGGATGAATGTTACAGTGAGGACTTTAACAGTTGCTGGTCTTGCATTCTGAATTTGGTATTTACACAGAGAGTTATGTTACTTTGTGGTGAACAGAAATGCGTACACACTTTTGGTTGGAAGATATAAAGGAGTGGGACTGCTTGGAAGACCTTGTCATAGATGGAAGGATAACGTTGATGTGGATCTTAAAGAAATAGGAAGGGTGGGTGTGGACTGGAATCATCTGGCTAACAGTGGGGAAAATATGTGGGTTGTTGTGAACGTAGTGCTGAACAGTTTGATTCCATAAAGTGAAGGGAATTTATTGTCTAGTTGTTGGCCTATTAATAATTAAATATTTTTGTGTCTAGTTGTATAAGATAAGTAGTTTTAGGGTTCGGCCACACAGAAAGCAGGCTGCCGTGGCAGGTAGACTATTGCAGGAAATTGCGGTGGTCTGTGATCTGGTGACACGAGACAGGGCACAGCAGCTAAGAGCGGTTGAGTGTGAAGAAAGCCATCTAGTTAGGACTACAAAGTATATTCCATTTGTTTTCATTTCAGTTATTTTTCTTTAATTCATGATGTCCAGTTCTGATGAGGAAGATCTTATTCTTCTGTTAGCACTGAGTTGTAAAAGAAAAAGGAGACAGTGGTGGATGCATGAAATCAGTGAGAAGAGGGAACACTTGGGCGAATATCACCGTCTGTCTCTACGTAGAACTTCAATCGCACAAGGACTCCCACACTTTTTAAAGTAATTTTTCAGTGAATTTTTCCTCCATTCCTTACTGCCCGCCTGGCAAATCTGTCTCCAGAACACAAATGTCCGCTGTCCACCACAACCTAGACTGGTCTGCTGTGTCAGCCTGCCTTCTGTTTGAAGGGGTTAATGCAACCTTACATAATTCAGTTCAAATGCCTTCCCACCATGGGTACAGATCACTGCCCACAACGGCATCCTGCTTTCTGTGTGACCGAACCCTTAATGTTCAATATTTGTCAGTCTAACATGACATCTGATTTGTATGTTCCTTAGAATACTCATCTCATCTTGCTACATGTTTCAGCAAATGATTTTGTTATCATCAGGTGATGTTCAGTGCAAAGTCATGATTTACAGTTTATAAAACATGTTATTTGATTAAGATTCTTTAAATTTGTCATCTGGACTGGTACGGTTTTGGTGTGATATGTCACTGTCAGCTTCACAGTAAGGTCTTTGCCCAATCTGTGGAGTTTGTTTGCTGTGTGCTGTTCTGACCAGTTCTTTTTTAACGTGGTTTTATTCACATTTATATTGACAGTGACTGCAAGGGCATAAAAAATGTTTTTTGTAAATGAATTGTATTCATCTGTCACAGCTGTCCCACAGGGAAGACTTTACAAAGGAAGTTATTGAATGTTTAATTATTTGAGTGTGTTTACATTCTGGAGGTAAATATTCTGATGGTCCTAATGCAGACTTAAGCAACAGACCTGTTGACACTGAGGGAGAAGTGTTGAATAATTGTGAACTGGCTTAAGAAATTTTGTTGGTAATTATTTGCAATAACTGAAGTTGTATTATATTATGTAATGTTTAAGGCTGTTTATCTGGGTTTTGTCCATCTTCCTAGAGGGCATTGTTCTGGAGTTTTGTTTTAGATGTGAACACACATAGACTGGAGTTTTGTTTTAGATGTGAACACACGTAGACTGGAGTTTTGTTTTATGTGTGAACACACATAGACTGGAATTTAATTTGTCCATTTTCCTAGAGGGTTGTAGGGTTTCTTCCCTCCATCCATCATCATGTGGATGTGATAATGATCCGTTTCAAACTGAGGGTACAGATTTTTGTGTTGAGGAAAGTCTGTTGTAGTTTTGCTGCGGAGACTGAGCTGCTTCACTGCTTGTGATATCAGTTTTTATTTATACTTCTTTAGTACATGTTTTACTGTTTGCTGTGCCTGTGACTGAAACTGTTATGTTGAACAGTTGCGGCGCAGAGGCAGTGCTGCATTTGCAGGTAAACTGGGTTTCATAACTCTTCGTGATCTCTTCCGATGGGGTGAGCGATACCGGCTGGCTGGTGAGAAGGAAGGAACATTCTATGACTGGGATCAGCATATTGCAGATGAAGGTTATTTGGTTCTGGCAGGACGAGTGCGGAAGCAGGAAGAATGTCACGTTATACAGGATGTGATAAAGAGACATATCAATAGAACTGTTGATCCTCAGAGATTGTTCACATGTAAGTTGTAAATACATTCTGACCACTGATCCTTTATTGTCACTGGTAAGATTGAAGTTTGGAATTGGGAAAACATATTTTAGGCAGGATTTTAGTTTTAGGTGTGAACACACAGAGACTGGAGTTTTGTTTTAGGTGTGAACACATAGAGACCGGAGTTTAGTTTTAGATGTAAACACACATAGACTGGAGTTTAGTTTTAGATGTAAACACACATAGACTGGAGTTTACTTTTAGATGTAAACACACATAGACTGGAGTTTTGTTCTAGGTGTGAACACACATAGACTGGAGTTTAGTTTTAGATATGAACACACATAGACTGGCATTTAGTTTTAGATGTGAACACACATAGACTGGGGTTTTGTTTTAGATGTGAATGCACATAGACTGGAGTTTTGTTTTAGGTGTGAACACACACAGACTGGAGTTTAGTTTTAGATGTGAATGCACATAGACTGGAGTTTAGTTTTAGATGTAAACACACATAGACTGGAGTTTTGTTCTAGGTGTGAACACACATAGACTGGAGTTTAGTTTTCACCTTACGATAGGATTGATTTGATGGCTAACTGGAGAACTTATAACCCAATGCGGGATCTGAATCGTGGTGGGCCATTTGTATGTCACATTCATGAAGTCACGATTTTATGGACTTTGTTTTAAACATCATCAGGATATTATGGAGGCAGCAGGTTCATCTGAAACTTTCATACACTTTACTGGAACACATGGCACCTCATCCCAGAAGACAGCAGTCTTCATTTGAAAACATTTATTGTGTATCACAGCATGATATGCAGAAATGTGTTTGCTGGATCTCAAATCCTTAGCATAGTTACTGCATCTTTTCTGAGCTTGTCGAGCTGGGGAAAGGCCTGTAAACTTCTGCCTTACTAGTCAGCTGTTAAATTTATTTTTATTTGAAACTCAAAGGCACTGAATTATTTTATTTCCAGTAAGCCCAGAAACATCGTCAGTTACTCGCTTCATCTTGGAGGAAGTTTTAATGAAACCACTACCAGGTTTTAAACATATTGTGTGGACATTCACCATGAGACGCTTAGCTGTTCTGGTTGGTAAGTTTCGTTAATGTAGCTGTACAGAGAAACGTGTAGCTTGTAGGGAATGTTAAGACTTTTGAACTGTTGGACTGTTTATATCCCCACCCTAACTCACTCTTTCCTATATCACGTATTGTCCATGGTCCCACCATATGATTGGGTTAACATAATACCCATCGTCCAATCCATGGCATCTCTCACTGTGATTACCCTTCATTTGATCTGTCTCTGTAGGTGGTAGCCCTAGAAGGATACTACAAAATCACAGTTTGTGTGAATATTTACAAAATAAACTTGAAAACTGCTTGCTTCTTAGATGTTATTGCCGAAGTACAGTGCAGTGCCAACTAAAGCATAGATATCCCTTGGCTGCTTCATAGTGACAGCTGCCATCTTACATAACTGTTGTCAACTAACTGCATACTTACAAACCAAGTGCTTTGTATAAGTTAGGTTTCCCTGCATGGTTCACATATTTTACCCTGGTGATGGAGGCAGCAGGTTCTTCTGAAACGTCAAGTGCAGCTGTCTATAATAGTGCACAAACAGTGACTGTGATGTAGAGGTGGGTAGGTGTATTTCTGTTCTGATTCTATAAGTTAAGAAAGTGCAAAGTGATGCTGTCTTACAAAGTAATGAACTGTTGTATGAGGACTGAAATTTTGCAACTTCTGTAAAGAATTCTGACATCCAGTTATATAGTATATAGCCAAGTGAGATTTTCTGTTCTAGTTCTGAGGTGGGCAAGTGGTATATCCTCCTGACAAGAAGTGCACTGATTAACAAACCTTTTCTTTTATATAAAGATTGCCACATAAGATCGTCATTAAAAAAATGATTGGAAGTATTCACCGTGAAAACTTTTTTCCCAACTTTACTCTTACTGGCTAAAAACTAATTTCCTTAAAAATCAAAAAAGAGGTTCCATTTGCATGGGAAAATGTGTGTGTCTGCTCTGCTGTTTTTATAAATGAGCTGCTAGATAAGGTGTCAAGAAGGTAAGTATTGCAGATGTAACTTGCAGAATGTGACTGTAACCTTGTGGCAGAAGGCTTCTGACCCCAGACCTGTATGAGAACACAGCTGTGTCAGGATTAAGGGTTAGAGGGGTGGGCATTCTCAACCCTAAACTGCCTCCATTTAACAATCTGTTGTAACACAAAAGTGTTCATGAACTGATGTTCCACAGTGAACACAATTGAGTCATACAACACTAGCTTAACCTTTATCATCCCAGCAGACCATATACTGGTCTCTAAAATGTACCGATGAATGGCCTGACATGCCATATGCTGGTTTCTCTGTGTTTGCCTGGTAGAAATTTAAAAGTCCATGCTGTGCTGAGAACTCCAGACTGATATAATTGGCTTTTGAATCTGTCCTATAAATATGAAAGTAACCACAGTTCTTTTATTTCAGGAAAAGCGTGCCAGTTCAAAGAACCAGTGCTGCTTGTAGGTGAGACAGGTTGTGGTAAGACGTCAGTGTGTCAGATGTTGGCAACATTGCATTGCCAATCCCTGTTCACTGTAAATTGCCACATGCATACAGAGAGCTCTGATTTCCTTGGAGGGCTTCGTCCAGTCAGAGAGCACACGAGCGTAAGTGCACCGCAGCCTTTATGTAAACTGAACTGGTTGCTGGTAGCGCGAGGGGCATTACAAATTTAACAGTTTGTTAAGCTGTATGTCAGTTTGACAGTGATTTTTACAGCACTTCTCATAATATTTGCTTCCCAGCTTCAAATTATATCTCATAATGCCAAATGTCTGTTCGTCATGGTACTGAATATAGAATATTGTACTGTGTAGGTAGTACACAAGTACTTGCACAGTTTTCTCCGGTTTCCATTTATGTCCTTCTCTTAGGCATAAATATATTTTGCAGCACCCATTTCTCCAGCACCCTCTGCCTATGTTATGACACACCAAGTTTCACACTCATGTAAAACAACAAACAAAATTTTAATTATGAATGTTTTAATATTTATGCATTATTCTCAGGTAGCAAATGTGAAGGCAAAAGGTTCGGGTCTGAGAGATAGCAGGCCTTTCCTGAATTTAACGTTCTGTTAATTTCTTCATACATGTAATTTTGATTTGTTAACCTTTATCCTACGGACCTTTAATTCAGTCTTCATGCTCAACTCACAAACTTTCTCCGCGACGGCCCTTTAAATCTTTGCGTGTGTTTGACAATATACGTTTGTATATAATGAACCAGAGATAATGAAATAACCTGCACTGTGTTGCGAATAAATCATAGATATTTCATTTCAAAAAAGGATTAAGTAGAAATGTTTAGTGCCTACATGCAGGAAGTTGATTTAAAAGTTTTATAATTTTCAATTTATTTTACTTACGTTTCTGTTTCGGGCCTGATGTATGCACAGTAGATTTCAGCTTCAAGGTTTGTGGGATTATGCCTTGGCGTGGGAGTGTCAGAAAAATCATCTTACTTCACACACACTCGATACGTTCTCAAACCTTCACTAACAACTTTTTTCGTCACACCACTTGCAGTTAACACGCGACATTTTAGCTGCGTCATTGTCATGAACCGAGACTGTCCAACCTTTCGTTGAATGCTGTTCTACTCTACCTACTTTCGCCATCATTTCCAGTTTATCTTTTGCTGGAGGAATCGAGAGTCTTTACATGAAATTTCCTTAGTCCGTCAAGGGAAGAATAACTAAAACAGAGACATTTCAGTGGTTCCCTGAAAAATATATAAAATTCTATTGCCTAAATAAAAATGTATTTTTAAAATTTTAAATTTCTTTTCCTTACATTTCCAGCTGAGGCCACAGTTTTAGTTAGGGAAATCCGGTTGAACAGCCTGAAATATTTCAGGGATCTGCCTTGTTGTGGTAGTCCACAAAGCATCTTCTATCACAACAAAGAGCTACATCACACCTTTC
>Ga0123357_10002374_pt1 | contig 20953 bp, 19 predicted proteins | sample TergutEmb28metaG_FD_89873 | JGI IMG/M metagenome (GOLD analysis project Ga0123357, IMG submission 89873) | Embiratermes neotenicus P4 segment gut microbial communities from Petit-Saut dam, French Guiana - Emb289 P4 | ecosystem: Host-associated > Arthropoda: Insects > Digestive system > Gut ... | reverse complement strand
CTTGATGCCCTTGAGAGCCATTTGGAAACGGCGTTGCGAACCTTGGAAGATGAACAGCCAAGAATAAAGTCTATAGTGGCTTGGCCGTGGATCGTAAATTCACTTTTGAATTAGAAATGGAATAAGAGGTCAGGCGTGGCGTTCCATCACCTTGTTCAAAGTCGTAACCATCCAGTTGTTCAGGCTGCTGCCTTCCATCTCAGCCTTCACCGCCAGCTTGGCGTGAAGTTCGGGCGGAAGGCGCAAGGTAACACGCCCGGAATACGGCTTGTTAGGTTCGTGTCCCATTTTGGCGCAACTTTCCAGGTAAAAATCCACGGCCTCCTCAAAAGCCTTACGCACTTCCTCAACGGAATTGCCGTGAAAACCCACAATGTCGTTAATTCCCGCGATATGGCCCACAAGGCATTCATCTTCGGCGCTGTAATGCACAATGGCCGAATATCCTTTGTATTGCATGGTATTGTTCATGGCATAACCCCTATTTTACCAAGAAACGCTTTAGCGTCCCGAACTTGGTATGGTTTCAGTTCTTTGCCTGGGTGCGGCCTATGGAAGTCGGCCTTCTGGTTATCCCGCCTGAAAGCAAAATGCGAACCGCCGTCCTTTACCATGTCGCAACCCAAGGCGCTTAACAGCGAAACAAGCTCATCCCAAGTCAAGTTCTTAGGCGTTGGAAAGGAAAAAATCGCTTCCAAGGTTTTTCTTTGTTTACTGTTCATGCTGCATGGTGTCATTTTTTGGCGTCACTGTCAACGGCAATCACAAACAGGGAGGCGAGGAAAGCCGGCGAGTGGAAGGCACACCGCAGGGCGGCCTCGCCCGACAGGACTTACCTCTCGCCGCTGTCGCGGCGGCAGGCGGTTTACTTTTTAGCGGATAAATCTCTTATATTTTAGCGGATGAAATGATTACAGTTTAGCGGATGGCGTGGTATGCTGTTTGAATGTAAAGGAGTGATGACGATATTGGAATACCAAAACAGGTTTGCTGATCAGATGCTCGCCGAACGCCTGCAAAGCTCCGGCGCAGTCCTCATTGAGGGGGCCAAGGCTTGCGGTAAAACTGAAACCGCAAAACAGTTGGCGGCCAGCATTGTAAGATTTGATGCTGACGAACAGATTTATGCACCCAGTGCATTATGACCCTGTGGGGCGCTCTTTCTCGACTGGTCGGCAAGCTCATTGAGAAATTGATGGGCTAAGGCTGTCCCGGTGGAACAAAGCGACCCCCAACAGTAGTCGCATACCGTTGGGGGTCTTTCCATCGGGAAATGTGGGTAACCGCATTAACCGGATGGGAGGCCCGAAAACCTCCCGCGCCGGGGGTCAAGGTGTTATCAGCACTTTGGCCCCTTCTTCTTTTTTATAGTCTCTTTCTTCATCAAATGCAAGCCCTGACTCGCTATGTCGCTCGAGTCAACGCAACAAAGCCTGGGCGTAGCGCTCCACGGGCGCGAAATTGTCGGTCAGGGCCGGACAGTCTTGGGTCACGGTCTGCGTAATGCGCGTACGCAACATATCCTGGATGTGCTGCGACAGATGCGTGGCCTCGCCCGCAAAGGCGGCGGCCAGATCCGGACGTTTCTCCGGCAGCGCCAGCAGCATGAGATTCTGTACGGAATCGAGGCTGTCCGGGCGGTGTACCGCAAAGCTGTGCAGTTCCGGAAAAGCCGCGGCCATCGCCGCATGGATGGCGCGGAACAGCAGACCGTTTTCTCCGCTATAGGCGGAGATGATGTTCATGATCATCATGCCGCCGGGCGCCATGGCCCTGCGGAGCGCCTGAGCGGCCTCCACCGTGCCCATCTGGAAGGGCACGCTGTAGTAGGAATTGAACACATCCACGAAAATGAGGTCGTATTGCCGCGAGTTCGCATTCAAAAAGCGGCGGGCATCCTCATGATGTATGCGTATGCGGGGGTCGTCGGGCAGGTGAAAATATTCCCGCGCAAGCTTGGTCATGCCCGGATCAAGTTCCACCACGTCGAGTTGCAGGGCCGCGCCGTTCAGCCCTGAGCGTCCGGCCAGGAGCCATTTGGGAACGGAATAGCCCCCGCCGCCAAGCATGAGCACCCGCGTGGCCTTCGGATGCAGCGCGCTGCCTAGGGCGTAATACCGCGTATACTCGGCATAGAGCGTGATCGGATCGTCCAGGTACATTCCGGACTGGACTTTCCCGGGATCCGTCTGCACAAGGCGCACCCGGCGTTGGCCTTCGGCAAGGCTCTCAAAAATCCGGATAGTGTTATACGGCGTCTCCAGCGTGGGGAGCAGCCCTTGTCGCGCCTGCCAGGATTCGTAGGAGACGCCGGCGAACGCGGCGCCTATCCCGCCCAGCAGCACGATAAAGCCCGGCAGATTTCTTTTGGCGCTGACCAGCAGGGAAAGCAGGCCGCATGCGGCTGCCGCGCCAAACAGGATGTTCGTGCTGCTGAAATAGGAAACCAGCACAAAGCCGCCCAGGAAGGTTCCCACAATGCTGCCCGTTGTGGAAAGCGCATACAGGCGTCCCACCGTGGCGCCCGAAGAAGCCAGATTCGCCAGGCTCAGCCGGACGATATACGGCGGAACCATGCCAAGCAGCAGGGCCGGCAGGGCGAAGTGCAGCAGCGCGCCGAGTACGGCGCCTATATACATATTGGGGGCCCCCTCCATGACGGGTTCGCCCAGCAGGGGATGGATAACCGCCGTCAGCGCTACGCCAAGGCCCGCACCCGCCAGGATGGCCGCCAGCGTCCGCGTGGAGAGTTTCGTATCCGCCAGGCGGCCGCCGAACCAGGCGCCCAGCGCCAGAAAGGCCAGCACCACGCCGATAAGGCTCGTCCAGACGATGATCGAGGTGCCGACATGCGGCGCCATAAGCCGCGCGCCTACCATCTCCAGCACCATGACCAGGATGCCGCTTGTGAAAATGATACATGCCAACATCGTTTACCGCCTTTGCATAAAAAAGTTCCGCAGGATCGCGGCGCATTCTTCGCTTGCCACGCCGCCCATGTGCCAGATCGCGTGGTTATGGAAGGGCAGGGAGAAGGCTTCGAGACGGGAACTGACGGCCCCGGCCTGCGGGTCCGCCGCGCCGTAGACAACGCCGTCCACACGGGCGTGTACAAGCGCTCCCGCGCACATGAGACAGGGCTCCAGGCTGACGATCAGCACGGTCCCGCCAAGGCGGTAATTGCCGAGCCGCTCGGCGGCCCGGCGCAGCGCCAGTATTTCCGCATGAGCCGTGGGATCATGGAGGGCAAGGCAGGCGTTGTGCGCGCCGGCGAGGATCGTTCCATCGCGCCCGGCGAGTACAGCGCCCACAGGCGTTTCCCCTTGGCTTTGTCCGGCATGGGCTTGGTCCAGGGCAAGACGCATGAGCCCTTCCCAACTGCGTCCGGCCGGCGGCGTGGGCACAGGGCCTGTACACGGTATGGGGCGCGCATCCTGCGGGAACATCACGGAACGACAGACCGGCTGATATGGTGGATGACCTGTTCGGGGGTATCGCACAGTGTGCAGCAGTCGCGTATTTCCTGCGTGTTGATGAAGCCGTGCCCCACCATGGCGTCCTGCATCCAGTCCAGAAGACCCTGCCAGTATGTCGTATCGTACAGGATGATGGGAAAGGGGCGGATGCGCTTTGTCTGCGTGAGCACGAAGGCCTCAAAGAATTCATCCAGCGTGCCCGTGCCGCCCGGCATGACCACATAGGCCTGGGCGTATTTGACGAACATGAGCTTACGGACGAAGAAATAATGGAAGTCGATCCGGGTTTTGACATAGGAATTGCAGCCCTGCTCAAAGGGCAGGTGGATGCGCAGGCCGATGGATGCGCCGCCCGCCTCGCTTGCGCCCTTGTTGGCCGCTTCCATCAGGCCGGGACCGCCGCCGGTGATGACGCCGTAGCCGTGCTCCACCAGCAGGCGGCCGAGGGTTTCGGTGTCCAGGTACAAACGGCTGCCGGGTTTGGCCCGCGCGGAACCGAAGACGGAAACGCAGTGGGGAAAGGCGCTGAGGGTCTCAAAACCTTCCACCATTTCCGCCATGATTTTAAAGAGCCGCCAAGCTTCCTTGGTGGAAAGATCCTCTATGGAGTTTTTGGTGACGGACATGTGCCCCCCTGATGATGTATAGGGCACAGCCTATTGCCTGACGTGCTTTGCGTCAAGCAGGGGACGCCGCCGCCCTCGGCGTCCCCTGCTTGCGTTTCTTGGGGAACAGGGCATAAGATGATGACAATACGCTTCAATTGCGGAGGACGTTATGAAGGTAACATTTTTTGGAGCGGCGCGCACGGTCACCGGATCCTGTTACATGATTGAAGCCGCAGGCGTGCGTTTCGCCATAGACTGCGGCATGCATCAGGGCAACAAAGCTGTTGAGGCGCGCAACTTCAATACCGGACTTTACGAACCCGGCAGGATTGATTTCATCCTTCTGACGCATGCGCATATCGATCATTCAGGGCTTTTGCCCCGCATGGTGCGCGACGGGTACGACAAACCCGTGTATTGCACGCTTCCCACCCAGGAACTTGCGGAGTTTATGCTGCAAGACAGCGCCCATATTCAGGAAATAGAAGCCGAATGGCGTAGCGAGCGCTATGCCAGACGCGACCAGCAGGATGTGGTGGAGCCTTTGTATACTATGGAGGATGCGCTGAAGGTCATCCCTCTGTTCAAACACGTCCACTATCGCCAGAGCTTTGAGCCGCATCCCGGCGTACGGGCATGTTTTCACGATGCCGGGCATATTCTTGGCGCCGCCGGGATACATTTGACCATTGTCGAAAACGGCGTCAGCACCCGTCTGTTTTTCTCCGGCGACCACGGCAGACCGGGCGCGCTTATTGTGGAGAATCCGGAAGCTCCCCCGGAAACGGACTATCTTTTTGTGGAATCGACCTACGGCGATCGCGATCATAAAGAGATGGAACATACGCTGGACGAACTGGCGGAAGCCGTCGCCTACAGTTACCGGAACCGGGGAAAGGTCATCATTCCGGCCTTTGCCGTGGAGCGGACGCAGGAGGTTTTGTATTGTCTGCATGATCTTTTGAAGCAGGGCAGGCTGCCGGAGGACATGCCCGTCTTTGTGGACAGCCCTCTGGCTATCCGGGTGACGGGAGTGTTCCGCCGCCATCAGGCGTATTTCGACCCGAATGCGAGGCTCTTGCTGTCCCGGGGCGAGGATCCTTTTGACCTTCCTAACCTTACATATACCCTGAGCGTTGCGGAATCACAGGCCATCAACGAGATACAAGGCCCGGCCGTCATTATTTCGGCGAGCGGCATGTGCAACGCGGGGCGCATCAAGCACCACCTGAAGCATAATCTGTGGAAACCTGGGACCAGCGTCGTTTTTGTCGGATATCAGGGCGTGGGCACTCTGGGGCGCAAGCTTGTGGAAGGGGGGAAATCCGTCAGCCTTTTCGGTGACGAGGTGGCGGTAAAGGCCAGAATTTTCACCATAGGCGGCTTCTCCGGACATGCCGGGCAAAGTCAGTTGCTGGAATGGATCGGCTTGGCGGTACGGCCGGATTTGCGCATTGTGATCGTCCACGGTGAGCCGAAAGCGCAGGATACTCTGGCGGATCTTATCCGGGAAAGATTCCGCCTGGAGCCGATTGTGCCGGATTACCTTGAGGAGTTGGAGATTATTTCAGGCAGGGATCCGGTGGCGCAGTTGGCGCCCGCCGAGCCGGAAAGAGCCCGGCCCAAGGTGGAATGGGAAGAGATCGTCAAGGATATCGCGGCAAAATGGGCTTTGCTCAAAGGCAAATTGGACGAGGCGCCGACGCGTCCCTGGGCGGAACAGACGGAACTGCGCGAACGCATGCGGAAGCTGAATATTGAGTTTATGCGGGTTTTGGGGAAATTGTAAGGTCAGGGTTCTTGCCGCATGCGCATCATTGCCGGAGAATTTCGGGGCCGGACGCTGAAAACCGTGGAAGGAACCGGCTACAGGCCCGCTACGGGCCGAGTGCGCGAAGCCCTTTTTTCCATGCTGGAGGCCAGGGGCCTTGTGTGGTCCGCATGTTCGGTGCTGGATCTGTTCGCGGGCAGCGGCAGTCTGGCCTTTGAATCCGCCAGCCGGGGCGCGCGGCGGATTTGTCTGGTGGAGAATGCGCAGCGTGCGGTACACTGTCTTGAACGGAACGCCGCCGCGCTCGGACTGTTGGTGCCCCGCTGCCGCATTCTGCGGGAGGATGCGCTCCTCCTGCTTGTGCGCCGGGACCGGAGGGGGCAGACGGATCCGGGAGAGCGCTTTGATGTGGTTTTCATGGATCCGCCTTACGGCCTGAACCTTGTGCCTGCCGCGCTGCAAGCGCTTGCGCGCGGGCAGTGGCTTGCGCCGGAAGCCTTTGTGGCGGCGGAAGTGGAAGCACAGGCGCGGATCGGTGAAGCCGCGCCGGAAGGACTTGCCTGCATCGGCAATCGCGCGTACGGGCAGACGCGGATTGCGCTTTGGCAGGCGCAATGAGGGAACCGCCATGCATAAGGAACGCATCGCCGTCTATCCCGGCACCTTTGATCCGTTGACGAACGGACATTTGAGTCTTATCCGCCGCAGCAGAGAGCTTTTTGACCGCATCGTGGTCGCCGTGGCCGCAGCAACGCCCAAAATGCCGCTTTTTACCCTGGAAGAACGGGTGCAACTGGCTCGCGAAGCTGTCGGGAACCGCGATTCCGGCATCGTGGTCGAGTCCTTTGACGGCTTGCTGGTGGACTATGTGGCCAAACGCGGCTCATGCATTTTGTTGCGCGGTTTGCGGGCGGTGTCCGATTTTGAATACGAATTTCAGTTGGCCTTGATGAACCGCAGGCTGCGGCGCGATATGCAGACCGTTTTTCTGATGACGGATTATCAGTGGCTGTACATCAGCTCAACCATCGTCAAGGCCGCGGCCAGCCTGGGAGGAGACGTCCACGGTCTGGTGCCGGATTGCGTGGAACGCGCGTTGCGCAGGAAATATGCCGAGGATGATGAGGCGGGCAAGGCCACTCCCTGTCTTGATCCGGCGGCAGGGGGCCTTGCGCCGCCCGGGAAGAAGCATGCCTGATCTTCCCCGTGTTGTGTGTCTTGCCGGCCCTACGGGCACGGGCAAAAGCGCGGCGGCCCTGCGCCTTGCCGCCGCATTGGGGGGAGAGGTGATCAATGCCGATTCCCGCCAGGTCTATGCGGATTTTCCGATCATCACGGCCCAGCCGGGTTTGGAGGAGCGGCGTCTTCATCCGCACCATCTTTATGGTTTTTTGGACATCACGGCCCAGATCAATGCCGGACGCTGGGCCGGCCTCGCCGCCGCCAAAATCGCGGAATGCGCGGCGCGGGACAGGCTGCCGTTGCTGGTGGGCGGCACGGGCTTGTATATCCGGGCAATCATGCGGGGCATGGCTGATATTCCGCCTGTGGAACCCGCCGTGGCCCAACGCCTGGAAGCGGAATACGCTGAACAGGGCCCCCAGGCTCTCCATGCGCGGCTTGCGGAGGTGGACCCGCCCTATGCCGCCCGCACCCATGCCCGTAACCGCCAGCGGGTGTTGCGCGCGCTTGGGGTATGGGAATGTACCGGCCGAGCCTTTTCCCGCTGGCATGGACAGGGAGGGGAACGCCCTGTGTGCCGCGCGGTGCTTTTGGTCTTGCGCGCGGAACTCGGGGAGCTCGCCTCCCGCCTCGAACGGCGCGTCAACGCCATGTTGGAGGCCGGGGCGCTTGATGAAGCGCGCCTGGCTCTGGCAAAGTGCGCCGATCCGAAAGCGCCCGGCTGGTCGGGCATCGGCTGCGCCGAACTGTACCGGCATCTTGTCGGCGAACTCAGCCTTGAGCAGGCTCACGCGCTCTGGATCGGCAATACCCGCGCCTACGCCAAACGCCAGCTTACCTGGTTCCGCGGGCAAGAGGACGCGGTCTGGATGGAAGCCGCCGACTTCGCGGGCATGCTGAGAGCAATTGCACGTTGAAATTGCTCTGGCGGCGCCGGCGCGAAGCGCCGCCTCCCGTGTTTTTTGCTGTCATTTTTGCAATGTATTACGAAATCCCGAGGTGCCTTATGGCTACAACCCATTCTTCCCATACCGGCCGACTGCGCTTTTTTGGCCTGCATACTCCGCAGCAGCTTGTGGCTGTCTACGGCAGCCCGCTCTATGTCTATAATGAAGATATCCTGCGGCGTTCCTGCCGTGAGTTGCTCAAGCTCTCCGCGCATCCCGGCTTTCGGGTGAATTATTCGGCCAAGGCCAACGCCAATCCCGCGCTCCTGCGCATTATCCGCGATGAAGGCTGTCTGGTGGACGCCATGTCGCCCGGCGAACTGCACATGAACCTGCATGCGGGATTTTTGCGGGAAGAGATACTGTATGTCTGCAATAATGTGTCCAAGGAGGAACTGAAAAACGCGGCGGACCACGGCCTGCTTGTCAGCGTGGATTCGCTTGCGCAGCTTGACCTGTACGGGCACGTCAACCGGGGCGGCAGGGTCATGCTGCGCTTCAATCCCGGCATAGGCGCGGGGCACCATAAGCATGTAGTCACCGCGGGCAAATCCACGAAATTCGGCCTTGCGCCCGAGGAGCTTGACGAGGCGCGCGATCTGCTTGCCGGGCACGGGCTGACGCTGGCCGGTCTGAACCAGCACATTGGCTCTTTGTTTATGGAGCCGAGCGGCTATCTGGCCGCCATGGACCGGCTGCTTGCCTTTGCCGCAGCCCTGCATCCCGAGGAACTCGCGGGGCTTGAGATTCTCAACTTCGGCGGCGGCTTCGGCATCCCGTACCGCAAGTACGAGAACGAAGCCCGGCTTGATATGGACGCCTTGGGCAGGGGCATCCACGAACGCATCAGCGTCTTTGCCGCGCAAACAGGCTATAAGGGCTGTTTTTACGTGGAACCCGGCCGCTATGCCGTAGCGGAATGCGGCCTGCTGCTCGGCATGGTGCATGCCGTCAAATCGAATGCCGGACGGCGTTATGTGGGCACGGATCTGGGTTTTAACATGCTGATGCGGCCTGTGCTGTACAATGCGTATCACGATGTGGAAATCTATCGCGCCGGAAGGAAAGATGACGCAGGAACGCTGCTCCAGACCGTAGTGGGCAATATCTGCGAGAGCGGCGATATCCTTGCCGAAGATCGCGAACTGCCCGAAATCCGCGTCGGAGATATGCTGGGCGTACTTGACGCCGGAGCGTACGGCTTTGCCATGTGTTCCAACTATAATCTGCGCCTGCGCCCAGGGGAGGTGCTCATCAACGCCGACGGTTCGTACCGTCTGATCCGCCGCCGTGACAGCCTGGACGACCTGTTGCGGAACGTGGACGTGTAGAGAACGCCGCCTACAGCAAGGCGCCCTCCCAGTTGAACAGGCTTGTTCGCGCGGCATCGGGCAGCGTTGGCGGCAGCTTTTCCGGCATATGGGCGAAAAAGCTGTAGCCGGCGGCTTCAAGTTCCTGGCGTTTGCCCGTCAGATCGAGGGGCCAGCCGGAATAGATCCAGACATTCTGTCCGTAGGAGCGGGCCCAGAAGACTTCTCCCTTGGGGCTTGTGAAGGGCTCGTTGTCTTTAACGCCCACAAGCTTGTGACGGGCGATGCCCAGCGGCCAGTGCCCGCTGATCACGAGCCCCAGGGGCAGGCAGCTCTGGCGGGGCAGGGCGAGGAGATCGGCGGCGGGCAGTTCGGGGCTGACGAAGGCCCCGGCAAAACCCATCCGGGCGAGGGCGGCCAAGGCGGCGGCATTGGCGACGTTGCAAAAGGGGCCGGCAAGCAGCCGGAGATCCTCCGGGACGCGTTCCCGCGAGAACAGGGCGCTCTGCCAGGGCGCATTGCAGACAAAGTGGCGCGCGCCGTCCAGCAGAGCTTCGCGCACTTGGCGCAGTACGCTTTCCTCCTCGTCGGGCCAGATCACGGGCGGCAGCCACCAGCTTACGCGGGCTGCCACGGTGCGGCTGATTTCGCGCACCGCCTTGGGCGACAGCCACAGCGCCATGATCCCTTTGCCGCCGCGCGTTTCCTTGCCTTTGGGCAGGGCGGCGCGCAGCAGCATGTCGGGCAGACGGCGCGGCCTGACGGGCGCCGGCAGGCGGAAGCTCACCTCCGCCGCGCCGATCCCCGCGCCCCGGCATGCGGCAAGACGCTGCTCCCCTTGGCGGATCAGGGCCATCAGCTCCGGCTCCCGCCGGTCAATGAGAAAAACCGGTGTGCCCGCTTTGGGCGTTTTGTGCTTGGCAAGCTTGAGCAGCAGCGTGCCGGCTTTGGGAACGCGACGGGAGACGGGCAGGGTGGCGTGCCAGCGTTCATCCTCCACGCCCACGCGCAGGTAATCCTGGGGCAGCAGTTCCAGGCGCGTTTTCAGCACGGGTTTGCCCTCGGCATTGATTGCCGTCCTGCCTGCCAGGAGGCCGGAGCTTGTCAGGCCGTCCGGGGCTGTGGGCGCGTTTTGGCGCTGGGGCAGAAAACGGGCGTGGGTCGTCGGCCGTCCGAGCGCCATATCCAGGATTTCCAGGGCCGTCTTTTTGGCGCGGGAATCATCGGGATTGTCGCGCAGTAGGCGGTAGGCGCTGACCACATGGTACACGTAGTGCGGGCCTTTTTTACGGCCTTCGATTTTCCAGGCGCGCAGGTTCGGGATGGTGAGCAGGGTTTTGGCCAGCACGTCCAGCGACAGATCCAGGCAGGAAAACCAGCGCCCGCTCCGGTTTTTTTTGCCCTGGCCGTAGTTGCGGCGGCAGGGCTGTACGCAGCGGCCGCGCAGGCCGCTTTTGCCGCCTAGAAAGCTCGACCAGTAACAGCGTCCGGAAACGCACCAGCACAGCGCGCCGTGGACGAAACTTTCCAGGCTCAGGCCCTCCGGGCACTGTTCTGCCGTCAGGCGCAGCTCGTCCAGGGAAAGCTCGCGCGGCAGGATGACCCGTGACGCGCCCGCCGCTTGTGCGGCTCTCAGGGCTGCGGGATGAGTGACATTGGCAAGGGTGGAATAATGGAGTTCGCCGCGAAAGCCCGCCTGGCGGGCCAGTTCCGGCATGGCGAGATCCTGCGCGATCAGGGCGTCCGGATGCGCGTCGCGCGCCAGACGCGCAAGCAAGCGCAGGGCTGCGTCCAGATCGCCGGGCTTGAGCAGGCTGTTCATGGCCACATAGACCCGGCGGCCTTCCGCATGGGCCAGTTCCACCATGCGCGCCAGCTCGCTCAGGCTGAAATTTTCCGCCTGCATGCGCGCGCTGAAGTGTTTCAGGCCCAGATACACGGCGTCCGCCCCGGCGGCCAGGGCCGCCAGAAAGGAGGGCAGATCCCCGGCAGGGGCGAGTATTTCAGGCTTGAACGCGTGGGACATGGTTCCGCAACATCATATCTTGTAATACTCCCGATGCCATGCGGTAAACTTGGCGAGGCCCTCGGCCAAGGGCGTGGAGGGTGAAAAACCGGTATGGCGGCGAAAATCGTCGATGTCGGCGTAGGTGGCCCGCACGTCGCCCTGCTGCATGGGCAGGAGGCTTTTTTCGGCCTCCCGGCCGAGAGCCTGCTCCAGTGCGGCGATAAAATCCATGAGCGGCACGGCTTGGTTGTTGCCGACATTGTAGATGCGCCAAGGCGCGCTGCTGCTTGCCGGGTCGGGCGGGTCGGCGCGCCATGCGGGGTCGGGCGCGGGAATGAGTTCGATGACGCGCGCCATGCTTTCGACGACGTCGTCAATATAGGTAAAGTCGCGTTGCATGTCGCCGTGGTTGAAGATCTTGACGGGCTCGCCCCGGAGGATGGCCTCGGTGAACAGATGCGGCGCCATGTCCGGTCTGCCCCAGGGGCCGTATACCGTGAAAAGGCGCAGGCCCGTGCAGGGCAGGCCGTACAGGTGGCTGTAGGCGTGCGCCATGAGTTCGTTAGCTTTTTTGGAGGCCGCGTAGAGACTGATGGGGTGATCCGCGTTGTCCTGGACGCTGTAGGGCAGTTTGGCGTTGAGCCCGTATACGGAACTGGAGGAGGCAAAGACGAGGTGTTGCACCGGATAGCGGCGGCAGGCCTCCAGCATGTTGCCGAAGCCGACCAGGTTGGACTGGACGTAGCTTTGGGGATGCTCGATGCTGTAGCGCACCCCCGCCTGGGCCGCCATATGCGCCACATGGCTGAAATTGTGCGCCTGGAACAGGGCGTTCAGGTATTTGCCGTCCGCCAGATCCATCCGCGCAAAGGTAAACGCCGCGTGAGTTTTCAGCAGCGCCAGGCGATCCCGTTTCAAGCGCGTGCTGTAATAGTCATTGAGATTGTCCAGGCCGACGATGCTGTGCCCTTCCAGAAGAAGGCGCTGCGCCAGGTGAAAGCCGATGAAGCCTGCGGCTCCGGTAATCAGGATATGCATAGTTTTCCTCAGGAGGATGCGCGTTCGTGTTGTAAAGATGCCCTGAATGCGGCCAGATCGTCAATCCCCAGACGCTCGCAGGCCAGGGGGAGTTCCTCCGCCAGACGGAAGGCGAAATCCGGGCGGGAAAAATTCATGGTGCCGGCTTGCACGGCGTGCGCGCCGACCAGGATGAATTCCAGCACATCCTCGACGTTGGCGATGCCCCCCACGCCGATGACCGGAATACGCGTCGCGCGGCTGACCTGCCAGACGCAGCGCAGGGCCACGGGCTTGATGGCCGGGCCGGACAGGCCGCCGATGACGTTGGCCAGCCGGGGCTTGCGCGTCGCGAGGTCAACGGCCATGGCGCTCAAGGTGTTGATGCAGGTGAGAGCGTCGGCGCCCGCTGCTTCCACGGCCTGAGCGATACCCGCGATATCCGTCACGTTCGGGGAGAGTTTCACGATGACGGGCGTATTGCGCGCGGCGCGCTTGACAGCCTGGGTCACGCCCGCAGCCGCGGCGGGATCCTGCCCGAAGGCAATCCCCCCTTCGCGCACGTTGGGGCAGGAAATATTGACTTCCAGCGCGGCAACGCCCTCCTCGGCGGAAAGGAGATCCGCCAGCGCGGCGAAATCCTCCGGGCTTGTGGCATAGAGATTGGCTATCACAGCGGTCTCGCGCCAGGGGAGCCGCGGCAGCTTGTGCTTGAGAAAGGCTTCCACGCCGTCGTTTTGCAGGCCCACGGCATTGAGCATGCCGCAGGCGCATTCGGCTATTCTGGGCGTGGGATTGCCTTGGCGGGGCTTGAGGGAAAGACCTTTGACCACCATGCCGCCCAAGTCCGCAAGATTCCCGTAGGGGGCGAACTCCAGGCCGTAGCCGAAGGCGCCGGATGCCGTCAGGATGGGGTTTTTGCAAAGCAAACCCGGAGCAAGGGAAACGGAAAGATCTAATGTGCTTATCGGCATGGCATCTTATCCCATGTCTCAGGCAAAATTGCAATCATGCCTCATCCTGCGGCTTTGGCAGAGCAAAGGCGAGGCCGGCAGGCAGCACGGCGACTGCGGCAAGGATGTACATGACAGGCGACAAGCCATATATATCCGCAACCCTGCCAAGCAGCGGAGCCGCTATGCCGCCGACGCTGACGGAGAGACCAATAGTGACGCCTGAAGATAGCCCTATGTGGTTGGGCAGAAACTTCTGACCCGTGACGATCATGGGGCTCATTGGCACATACAGGGTAAAGCCGATGAGGATAAGCACCCATGTTGCCGTCGCCACATTGGTGGTACAAGCAAAAATGCCGAGCAGCGGCAGAAGGCAAAGGAACCCGCCCAGGATCAACTTGTGGAAGCCGAACCTGTCGGCCATCCGTCCGCCTATAAGCGTGCTCACGGCGCCCACGGCGATCATGATGCTGAGGACGGTACTGGCTGTTGATGCGGATTGCTTGAACACATGGATCCAGTACAGCGGGCAAAAGGTAGTCAGGCCATAGAAAATGACAGATCGGCTGAACAGCAGGACACACAGCAGCGAGAACGCGCCCCATCTATCCGTTCCAGGCGTTTCTCGAGGCTGTAAGCCGCTTGTCCGTGCCTCCTCCGCGCTACGCCGGCAGCGGTTCATCGCAACCAGCAGCACAGGCGCGATCAGAGCGACCGGTATAAGCAGGGCGGTTAGTCCCTTGATCCCGAAGCTTGCGATCAGCCAAGTCGCGATAATTGGGCCAAGCGCAATACCGGCTGTGCCTCCGAAGCTAAAAATGCTGATCGCGGTGCCCTTTCTCCGGCCGGCAAGCTTGTTCGCATAACGGGCGGCTTCCGGATGAAACGCGGCAATGCCTATGCCGCTGACCATCACCGCGAAAAAAATCGCCGTGTAGTTGGTAAGAACGCCGCTTGCCGCCATCCCGCCGCCAGCCAACAAAATGCCTGCCGACAATATCCAGGGTTTGCCGGCCTTGTCCGCCAACACGCCGAAAACCGGCTGTACAACGGATGAAACGAGATTGAGCGCAAAAACCAGACTCGCCGCTGCGGTATAGCTGAATCCATACTCCGTGATCATGAAGGGGATGATGACCGGCAAAGCGCCTTGGGGAACGTCTGTTAACAGGTGCCCTGCGCACAGCAGATAGGTATACGGGCTGATTTGTTCTTTCATTGCTGTGTATCTCGCTTGGCCTTAGCGACATCGTTGTAAAACCTTTTCCAGATGGCATGTTGCGAAGACAATACCACTTGTTGCAGCAAAGCAAAGGACAAAAATGGCGAGAATCTGTAAAAATATCGGCAGGTTAGTTGCGCCGTTCACGAACTTGAAGGCTAGCAGGCCTGTCGGCATATGAAGCAAGTAGAACCTGAAGGAATGTTCTTCAAAATATCTATACAGGGCAATGGCGCGGAGAGTTTGATAGCCTTTACGGGCAAGCATAAGGCTCAGCAGATAGCTGAAGGCGCAACCCACGGTGGAAACAAGGCAAGTGGCGGCAAACGAGGCGGACGGCAGCGTGGACAAAACGGCAAGCGCGGCTGCCAGTACAAATAAAAGCGGCAGGGGAAAACACATGAGCAGCAGGTCAATGCGTTCTCTGTGCCAATATGTCAGGCAACCCAAGTAAAAGAAGAGAAGCGGCGCGCTTATTTCCCAGAAACAGAACCAGGTCAAGCCTCCCCCGAAGCATTGCACCAACGTCGCTCCGGCCAGGGCGATGACGATCCCGACGCACTGGTTTGTCCGGCCTATTATGGGCAGCAACAGCAGCCAGAATAGGGTGACCCAAAATAATACCAACAGAAACCAGAGATGATCGGCAAACAGGCCGCGCAAGGCGACGCTATAGCCTTCCATCAGCGTGGCATGTAACGGCCGGTTGAATGCAGGCAAATCAAACAGCGTATACAACGGTACAAGCCAAAAAAGCACGGTCAGCAACCAGGGCCGCAGAAGTCGTCTGGCTCGGTTCTCCATCTGTTCTCTCAAAGTCCGCTGTCTGCTATGTGCAAGCGTATTAGCCAGCAGAAACCCTGAGGCGAACAGGAAGGACGGGATGAGCATGGCGCCGAAAAAAGAGGCCAATGCCGTCGCCGCCGCGCTGCGTTCGTCAGCATAGAGTTTCCAGAAAGGGTTGCCTTCTGTAAAAGGCAATACTGTGTGCGCAAAAAGAACGCCCAGCAGGCAAAGATTCTTTTGCAGCGTTATATGCGGAAAGTAGGGTTTCATGTTCGGTCGCGGCAGGCCGTGCGCCACAAGGGCGGTTCGCTGTGTATTTTGGGCGGCAACGCTAGCGAAGATCGGGCAAAAAGGCAAAAGCTGAAATTTCTGCTCTTCGCCTCCAAGGCTGAATAGCAGTTGACCTCGTATCAGATGCGAACCGATACGAGGTCGAAAATGGCCTGCAACCGGCAGTCGTGCAAGGCGCTAACGCGCCGTGCCCACCCCGGTTCCTGTTAACGCAGGCGCCGGGGTTCCCTTTTTATATAACGCCATCCGAGAAAAACGTCAATCTGCTGGGTCGACACAGGCAACAGCATGCAAAATAATTTAGTAATGTGTCCCCGAAATTTACCGTACGGCGCTTACGCCAAGGCGCTCTTGACTTGGAGGCCGGCCTGGATATACGATCCTTCATCCAGGCAGATGCATTTGCCTGGTTTGTGGGTGTAATTTTTTGTCTTTACGGCTTGCGCCTTAGTAGGAGGAAATAATATGTGGGAAACACTGAACAACATATTGTTTGTCGTAGGGGTAGCCGTAGTTCTTGGCGTAGGCGGATGGATGGCCTTTAAACCTGAGAATAAAGACAGCAAGGGGTAACATGAAATTTCGGGGACACATTCCTAAATTATGATGCGAGCGCCAACAAGCAACAGCATACAAAATAATTTAGGAATATGTCCCCGAAATTTGAAAGAAGAATGATGCACTTTTTCCGCACCACCCCGCCCTGCGGGCACCCCTCCAAGGGAGGGGAATTTCTGTGTCGTTCTTCAACCCAACTGGATTCCCGCGTTCGCGGGAATGACGATGCTTACGCGACGCTCTTTCATGTCCCGCATCCCCGCCTTCACGGGACGACCCCCATTCCCCTCCCCTGGAGGGGTGCCCGAAGGGCGGGGTGGTTGCCTTCCCTCCCCTGGAGGGGTGCCCGAAGGGCGGGGTGGTTGCCTTCCCTCCCCTGGAGGGGCGCCCGAAGGGCGGGGTGGTTGCCTTCCCTCCCCTGGAGGGGCGCCCGAAGGGCGGGGTGGTTGCCTTCCCTCCCTTGGAGGGGTGCCCGAAGGGCGGGGTGGTTGCCTTCCCTCCCCTGGAGGGGTGCCCGAAGGGCGGGGTGGTTGAAATTTCCCCACTTCTACCCGCCGCGTTGCGCATGCCGGCACTCTCGGATACTGTCAGGTGCAGGAAGCAGTACTGTATGATTTCGTTGCATGATGCCAAGGAGTGCGCCGTGGGAGTTCTTGAGAAAATATTTCCCTTCCTCGTCTGGATGAAGGTCTATGACCGGACGACCTTCAAAGCGGACATCATGGCGGGGTGTACCGTCACCCTGGTGCTTATTCCCCAGTCCATGGCCAATGCGCAGTTGGCCGGTCTGCCCGCGTACCACGGCCTTTACGCCGCGCTGCTGCCCGCGCTTGTCGGCGGGCTTTTCGGTTCCAGCCGCCATATCATCACGAGCAGCGTGGCCATCACCTCCATCATGGCCGCTGCCGCCCTGGAACCTCTGGTGATGACCGGCACGAGCGATTATCTGGTCTATATGGTGCTTTTGACCCTGCTGGTCGGAGGGGTGCAGTTCGTGCTGGGGCTGTGCCGCATGGGGATTTTGGTGAACTTTCTCTCCCTGCCGGTTGTTGCCGGCTTCACCAACGCGGCGGCCCTGATCATAGCGAGTACGCAGTTTGCCAAAATTTTCGGCGTCAGCGTCGAAAGCGCCGAGCGCCAGTACCAGACGCTTATGCATGTTGTGGCGGCCGCCTGGCACTATACGCACCTGCCGAGCCTTTGCATGGCGATTGGAGCGGCGCTGATTATCCGGGCGCTGAAACGCTTTCCCAAAGTTCCCGCCGTGCTTGTCGCGGTTGCGCTGTGCACAGCCATCTCCTGGGCGGTGGGCTTTGAAAAAAACATGGTCGCGGGCATTGATTCCCTGGCCTCGCCTGAGGCCAGAGCGCTTATCACCCATCTTTCCCGGCAGCAAAAGGATCTGGCTGCGCTCACGGCGGAACTTACCCACCTGAAGACGCTTGCCGAGCATCCGGCCGAAAAGACCGCACACCCCCGCGCGGCAGCCGTTGAGGCGGCGCACGCGGTGCAGCAAAAACACCTGGAACTGGTCCGCCTGACGGAGCAAATGGTGCTGGTGCGGGAAAATTTGCGCGCTATCCTGTTTTACGCCGTGCCGGATGCAGACGGAACCCCGCGTTTTTACGCGGCGAAAAGTCCGCCGCGCGTGCCCGGCATAGAGGTTTCCGAACCGGAGCCCCCGCTGCCCGAGGAAGCCGGCGGGCGCTTGTGGCGCATGGCTGTTGGCGGAACCATAGACGATTTGCATTCCCTGTTGTTCCGCGGCGGCGGCATGGTGGTGGGCGCCATGCCGGACGGTCTGCCTCCCTTGACGCTGCCCGGGGTGGATCCGCAACATCTTTTGTATCTTCTGCCCCAAGCCTTGATCATCGCCTTCATGGGCTTTGCGGAATCCATATCCATGGCCAAGTCGGCGGCGAACAAGTTCGGTTACCAGATTGATGCGAACCAGGAACTCGTGGGGCAGGGTCTTGCGAATATCGTGGGCAGCTTGACCCAAACCTCGCCGGTATCCGGTTCCTTTTCCAATACGGCCGTCAATATCGGGGCCGGGGGAAAAACGGGCATGGTGGCGGTCTTCGCGGCCGTGGGTTCTCTCTTGACCCTCCTTTTTCTGACCAAGGCCCTCTATTACCTGCCGCAACCGGTGCTGGCGGTGGTTGTGATGCGATCGGTGGTCGGCCTTGTCAGCCTCAAGGAATTTCGCAAGGTATGGACGGCGCGGTGGGATGACGGCTGCATCGCGTTCCTCACGTTCTGTTCCACCCTGTATTTCGCCCCGCATATGGATTACGGCATCGGCATCGGCGTGGGCCTTTCCCTGGTGCTGTTTTTTTTCCGCTCCATGCGTCCGAAGGTGGTGACCCTTTCCTCCGGGCCGGACAAGGTGCTGCGCGATGCCGAGGTGTTCGGCCTGCTGGAATGCAAACATATCGCGGTGATTCATTTCCAGGGAGTGCTGTTTTTCGCCAACGCCGGGGTGCTTGAGGATCATGTCTTCTGGCGGCTCAAGCGGCACAAGGAACTGCGACATATTCACCTGGTCTGTTCCGGCATTACGGATATTGACGCATCGGGCAAGGATACCCTTGCCATGCTGGTCAAAAAAACGGCCGAAGCCGGCGTGGGTATTTCTTTCAGCGGCGTTGTCGGGTCGGTGGCCGAGGTGCTCGACCGCACCGGCATTTTGAAAACGATCACCTGGGATAACGTGTTCCTTTCGGAATACGAAGCCCTGCGCGTCATCCACAAGCGTATCCGGCACGACAAGCAGTGCAGCGTCGAATGTCCGCTCGCGCAGATGATCAACCGGTGATCAGCATCGCATTTGCCTGTTTGACTTGCCCTTGCCCCGGACATACAATCGCTTGAGAAACATGAAAGGCATGGGAACGGGTATGTCTGTTGAAGCCGTTGGAGCATTGAAGAAGGCGACTTCTTTTTTGCCCTCCCCGCAGCAGGGGAGACGCCGCTTGCTGTCCCTGGCCGGCGCCGGGGCGGTCACGCTCGTCCTTATTGTTTGGATATGTCTGCGCTGGAACCATGTCACGGAAAACGACGCGCATGTGCTGGCGGATATGGTCACGATCAGCAGCCGCGTGGACGGCTGGATCGCCGAACGCCGCGTGACGGACGGCGATACGGTGCGGAAGGGGGAGATCCTGGTGCTTGTCGATCAGCGTGCAACCAGGTTTGAGTTGGACGAACTGCAGGCCCAAGAGGCCGCTTTGCAAAGGAGATATGAGCGGCTGCAGGTTCAACTGGCCGAGACCAGAGATTCCACGGAAAACGTCGTGGCAGCGGCTAAAGCCCGCCATGAGGAAGCCGGGGCCAACATGGGCATGACCGCCGCCGAGCTGGAGCAGGCGCAACTTGATTACAGGCGCAACCAATCTCTGGTGGCAAACAACGCCATTTCCAGGAGAGATTGGGATCAAACCCGCACAGCCGGCCAGGCGGCAGCGGAAAAGCATCGGCAGGCCAAGGCCCAGGTGGAGGCAGCCTCGGCCAATCTGGCCGACGCCATGACAAAACGGGCCGACGTGACCCTGCTCGAAAAACAACTGGAGGAATTGGTCCACGATATTGAGCAGGTCAGAGCCAAAATCGGGCAGAAAAACGTCGAGCTCGACGACCGGACTTTGCGCAGTCCCATAAACGGCGTGGTGGACCAGAAGTTCGTGGAACCCGGCGAATACGTCATTCCCAGCCAGCGCCTGCTGCTTATGCACGATCCGCAAAGCGTGTGGATTGAGGTGCTCCTGAAGGAAACGAAGCTGACCGACGTGCGGGTGGGCCAGCCGGTGGAGATAAGCGTTGACGCCTACCCCGGTCGCCGTTTTACCGGCACTGTGGAGCGGGTGGGCAATGTCGCCACGAACCAGTTCGCGCTGCTCCCCAACCCCAACCCGTCCGGCAACTTCACGAAAATTGCCCAACGGGTGCCGGTGCGCGTCAAGGTGGATCAGCCGGGTGACAATCCCCTGCGTCCCGGCATGATGGTGGAGGCGGATATTGACGTCTCGCACCATTGAGTCGCTTTTTGAGCGCTACGGGCCCGTCTACAAATGGTATGCCACCTCCTCGGTGATGCTGGGCTGCATCGCCACGGTGCTGTCTTCCACGATGTTCAACGTCGCCATGCCGGACATCATGGGCGAGTTCGGCATGGGGCAGGATCAGGTGCAATGGCTGTCCACAGCGTTTCTGGCCGCCATGACCACATGCATGCTGATTACGGGTTGGGCTTTGGCGGCGTACGGCTCCCTGACGGCGTACATGGCGGCCCTGATCGCCTTCAGCGCGGGTTCTCTGATTGGCGGGACGGCGAACAGCGCGGAGATCCTCATTCTTGGACGGGTACTCCAGGGTGGGGCCGCCGGTCTCATCCAGCCCCTGACCATGGTGATCATTCTGACGGTGTTCGATCCCTCCAAGCGAGGGCTGGCCATGGGCATTTATACCCTGGGGATTGTGGTGGCCCCGGCCCTTGGGCCGACGCTCGGCGGCATACTTGTCGATAACTACTCCTGGCGCTTCATCTGTTTTATAGGGATTCCCCTGTGTCTTGCCGGAAGCGTACTGGTGCTCATATTTCTTCCTCGGCAGGATAAGCGCAATGCCGATGTCGGGTCCTTCGATCTGCTTGGCTTTCTCCTTTTGAGCCTCGCGGTCGGGTCGCTTTTAAGCGGGATATCCAACGGCCAGCGCCTGGGCTGGGATTCGAGCTTCGTCAGGGGATCCTTTGTGGTGAGCGCGTATTCCTGGGCGGCTTTCCTTGTGCGCGAGAAAACATGCAAAACGCCGCTTCTGCCGCTT
>Ga0123357_10002373_pt1 | contig 20958 bp, 18 predicted proteins | sample TergutEmb28metaG_FD_89873 | JGI IMG/M metagenome (GOLD analysis project Ga0123357, IMG submission 89873) | Embiratermes neotenicus P4 segment gut microbial communities from Petit-Saut dam, French Guiana - Emb289 P4 | ecosystem: Host-associated > Arthropoda: Insects > Digestive system > Gut ... | reverse complement strand
TTTTTTTTTTTTTGGGGGGGTGGGGTTCTGAATGAAGGGTTGGAAGGTGGTTATAAAGGACTTTTTTTTGTTTTGCAGACCAGAATTTTTACACCAGTTTATTCCACTGGTACATTGGCTGTTGTGTCTGAAGGCATGCAATAATGTGGCTGGTACTGTTATAGAATCAGGTGAAACAAAAGGTTTAAAACATACATTCCTGATATTTGGGAAGAATGGTCCCTGATTGGTTAGTGTTGACGTGTACCATGTATAGCTGAACATCCTCAGCAATGATTGCAATCTTACAGCATCTTCGTGTGATGCAGTTTCTCATCCTTCTTGCAGCAGGTGGACACAGTTCTGTAGACACTGCAGGAACTGTTCACTCTGCCTCTAAAAATAATTGTGCAGTTTTTGTAAGCTTGGCAGATCTGAGCATGTGATGGTGACACTCTTGTCCACTGTCGTCACCACTGCATCCACTTTCTTTTGCACAAGAAGAACAAATTTGTCTGTCGGTTCTTGCAGGCACAGACAAATACATGGACGGACCCATTTTGCGTGGTGTGCTGTGTGCATGTTTTGTCCTGTCTTCCTAATGCACACAGCCTTCTTCACTCCTGTGTGGGTCAGTGTCCCTCCACTTGTAAGTTGGTACTGACATCCATGTCTTGTCCATATTAGTTATGTCATTTGAATGGACATCTCTATCATTGTGTTGACATATTTTAAAAGTTTTTTTGCAGCTTATGTCTTCTGTAGTTCCAGCATTCCTGTTGCTGATGTACCTGGAAAGTTTTTGCTGCAAGATTTTGTGTTTCTGCTTGAACACTGTACCGTCTAACACTGTTTATTAAAATCAAGACTGTAACCCACTGTTTGCTTGCCATAAACTGGAATTTTTCAGAAGTGGCTTTGAATACAACTGGCATAGCCAACTGTTGTGAGATCCATATTGCTACTTGTTAAAAATTATTTCTTGCCCCTTAAGGCTGTTGTATGTCTGTCCCTCAGTCCATTGCAGCATACTGATGCAGATAGTTCCACAGTTCTAAATATGTGCCATTTTTAAAAATGATGGTATCTGTTTTGCTGCAGAACACCCAGACTCCAGTTTGGATGCAGTTTGCCAATATGAACTCAAGTTTACTTTTTGTTTCTGGTGGCTTGTGAAGATGTTCTTCATTGTTATCACTGTCATACACTCATAACCTGAACACTCTTTAAAGTCATCATCATTGTCCCATCTGCTAGCACCAGTTGTCTGTCAACAGTGGTGGATTTCTTACCAGTCAAGTTCATGATTCCCTTGTAGATTTTTTATCCATATCTACAGATATTGTGGATACTGACAAAATTTTTCTGTGATGAGGTAATTTTTCTCAAGTATCGCTGCACAGTGCATAAAAGCGTTTTTCAACTCCACTTTTGATTCCTGATGATGAAGAGTGATTCCAGTATCATCATTTTGTTGTTCCAAACTGTGATAATAGATGTCTCAAGGTGTGGATGCATTTCGCTGACTGATGTAGTACAGAACTGTATTGCGTTTGTCTGGTGTGAACTTTACATACTTTATGGAGCGAATAATATATCAGAGTTCATGCAAAAATGAAGGTGACCATGCAGCAGACTTGATCCTCCTAGTTACTGGCTCTGTGCATCGGGTTTTCATTTATTATAACAATAAAAATAGTCACTGTGGAAATAACTTCTCCCATAATAACAGAAATAACAATTATGTTATGAAAATTAAAATTGTGTAGCACCATTTCTATAACAAAGTAGTTTTTGAGTATTATAAACAAGGAAATATCGTCAGCATTGCACGTCAGTGTGCCATGAAGGTGACAGGTTCGGAATAAATGATCATTGAAGTACTGTGTGAGAAAATCAATAGAAACAGTGACACAGACTATAAAACACAATACATAGAACTGAAAAAGAGGCTTTGGTGAGGTGCAAACCTGTGACATGGGAGCCCTCACTATAACCTCTAGACTGCTGACAGTAAAAAACTGGGAATGAAGTTTCATCAGTATAAGTACAGTACAGTACAACAGTATAAGACCTCCCTCATGATTTACTCTGCAATTTCAGCATATATGGTAGCTTTGAATTGTCATTTTGCTATAGGCAGGAATTCTTTACCATCACAAATTTTAACAGGAATTTGAGAGGAGTTGACTGCGCACTCACACTGTGAGCAAATCTGGTCAATCACTGTCCTGTTTCACGCCGCTGTCTCCATCGATGTTACAACCTGACCTTTACATTGTGTTCAATGAGCATGAGACTTGCCTCGATGTAAGACTGTCCCATATCACAGCCTTCAGTTTCCAGTAAAGTTACTAAACACAAAATGTTTAACCTTGTACATAGTTTTTGCTTTTTCCCATGATGAATTTGAAAAACATCCTTATCTGATATTCAGGAAAATGTAGTATTTATGTACAAGAATCCATGCTGGTTCATTAAATGTTTCATATTTTGTGGGCTTCGAGTAAAACTTGGCTACAGTAGAACCTGGATTGAGAGTTTAATGCAAGACATTGTGCAGTATTTGATATGACATTGTTTGTTCGCATTCTTTAGTGCAAGACAGTTGTAGTTATGCATGATGGTTTATTTTAATTGAGTTTACAGTGTACAATATTTGGATATTATTTGTTCTCATTATATATTTTCCAGACTAGTCCATCTAAAATATGTCAGCAAAAGAATTTTCCTATCAGAAATTGGAAAGATATAGTATGACCAGCAGTAGTGAGGCATATGGCAAGAGACTGTGAGAATTGAGGTTCTTGCAGCAGTGTTGCTGGAAGTACAGGTCTTCTGGGATGTTATGATGCCTCCACTGGTGAATAGTTACCATCAAACAAATTGTGTGTATCTGTTTACCCAGCAACACAGCATGACATCTCAGAAAATTTGAATCATCATTGTGAGAGACTGCAAAAGTAGTGAAAAAGATATAATGACTAAAGTGTATTCTGTTTAGTTCAGTAAATATCATGTACATAATATAGCATGAGTGCGTGACTGATAAATATTATCATTATGCATGCACTGTGCAGTACTTTGATCTATGCTTCCCCAATGTCCTTCATCACATGGCTTCTGAAATCATTGTTTTCCCATACAAAATCAGTGTCAGAATCTTTCCACAAACTATTTACCACTGCAGTATGATCACAAACTGAGTGCCATATACTTGCTGTTTATATTCCCTGACATCTCTTCTAGCAGTTCACATGTAGGAACACAAGGCAGTAGGAGTTACATTCTCCCATGTCAAACTTGTTTCTTTAAATTGTCACGCATATTAATTTGAAGCTTTTAGGAATGAAGTGGAAAATAGACAGGACAGAACAGGTTTTCCCACAGCATGTTTTTTATGTATAGAAAAGGTTCTTCAACAGTCTTCTTGTTGCTAACCTGTAAATGGCAATCTCACATTGCAGGATGGTGGAGAAACTCATTCCACAACTGCTGGAAACCAAAGCTGTACCAGAACTGATTTGGTGCATACAGTACTTTACAGACATCCCTGAGAGATCCCTGGTTCAGATACTTATATTCTGTTTGGAAAGCATAGGGACGGTTGATAAACCAGCACAATACCGTAAGCTGTTAAATGCAACACTTCACGTACCGTTTAGTGATGTGTGCTTGCTACCCAGGCTGCGCATTGTCCCGTTTCACCATGCCCTCTCTCTGCTTCACTACTTAACTGCACAACTTGAAGCACATGAACCAGAAGTGGAGTTACATAATTTGGTAGAGTGGGCCAGTCTACTGCTGGATGCACATTATCAACGCTGCCTCCTTTCTGGAGATCCTCAGGTTCTTCAATTGCTGCACAGAATCCATAAGCTTGTCACTGACCAGGTAAAGTTCATCAGAAATAACTTTTTGAAAGATGAGTGAGGTGGTGGTTACATTATATACTGTAGTAATCTTTTTGAGTTTATATACACAGATTGTTAAAGAACAAACTGAACACTGTGGCTTTAGTGTTAGTCGTTGTTGTACAGTAGAATGTCGATGTTTCTGATTAACTGGGACCCATTAACCATAATCACAAACATCAGAATCTATCGTCAGATGCACTTATTTTTCCCCAATTTATACTGTTCTACCCATTTAAGAGGGGACCATGGTAGCACAGTGGTTATGGTGCTGTGCTACAAATCGGAAGGTCGCTGGTTCGATCCCAGCTAGTGTCAGTGGATTTTTCATTGACATAAAAATTCTTCCGATCGCACTATGGCCCTAGGGTCGACTCAGCCTGTAACTGAAATGAGTACCAGGAGTATTTCCTGGGGGTGAAGGTGGCCAGTGCGTAATGCTGACAACCTACCACCATCCTGTGCCGTTGTTACGAAATCTGGGAGCCTTAACTTCCTGGATCCCTCTGGGCCTGTCCAGGCCTGTAATGGGACTGCTTTTTACCCATTTAAGAACTGATTATAAACATGATATCTTTGTACATTCTTCACCCCCTCCTAGTGCCAAGATTAAGAATGCTTTGGCATCACCAACAGCTGTAGACTGGTGTAAGGATTGGGGTTCAGTAATACAGCAAGAGAGAAGAACAGAGACAGTGGAGATGACATTGTTCAGCCACTTGCAGGAGATAACACTGTATGACCAGAAGACATATGAAGATAGGAGAGATTATGTGTATAAGTTAAATGCAGTGGACACAACTTTATGAAGAATGAATGATATGTGCATGCAGAATGCAGTCCAAGTGGCAGAAGGAACATAGGTTGATAAAAGAAAAGGTGGAGAAACCAGTAACCATGAAGACAGAACAAGCCAGAAGAGGGCTTATGGGCTGTTTGAAGTTGATGTTGATGTTGTTATTGTTGTTGTCATCATCCCTGCCATAATTTAGTTACCATCCTGAACCACTGGTACACCCCATCACTCAGGCTTCACGTTTCAGATTGTAGAAATTGCCTTACTAAGTGTGATGTTCCTAGTGTGGGCGTTTTCTGTCAAGAGTCTATTGAGTGCCTGGTATTTTTTCCAGACTGTTTTTTAGCCCATTACCAACATTTTCTTTGGGCCTAGTGAGTGCTGGTATAACTAAGCAGTTCATGTTCCACATTTTTTGAAGTTCTGTGCTCGTATTTTTGTATTTAAATTTCTTTTCAGCATTCTTCCATATTGCATTGCTATCCTGTGGCACTGCTACATTGCTATCCTATGGCACTGCTACATTGCTATCCTGCGGCACTGCTACATTGCTATCCTATAGCACTGCTACATTGCTATCCTGCGGCACTGCTACATTGCTATCCTGCGGCACTGCTACATTGCTATCCTACGGCACTGCTACATTGCTATCCTACGGCACTGCTACATTGCTGTCCTGCGGCACTGCTACATTGCTATCCTGTGGCACTGCTACATTGCTATCCTCCGGCACTGCTACATTGCTATCCTACGGTACTGCTACATTACTATCCTATGGCACTGCTACATTACTATCCTATGGTACTGCTACATTACTATCCTATGGTACTGCTACATGTGTTACTAATAAAGTTATTTCTTTTTTTTTTATTTCAATCATTATATCTGGCTTATCTGTCAGAACCTGTCTGTCCATCCATCTGTCTGTAACCCTTGGTTCCAAAGTACTGCTTTTTCTTCCTCTTCACACACTGATGTAGGAAATGTAAGAACCAGATTATGTTGTTGTTTACAATGATAACTTGATCACACTTTAGAGCATGTCTGCTGGGAAACCTTCACCTTTCCCAGAATGTCAGTGGGATTAGGCTCAGTCAAGGGAAGGAAATTCACCCAATCCCCCAAGGTCAAGGGATATGTCCTAGAAAGTTGCATATTGTATGACATTTGTAATAGTACTGCTTTACACCCCACTCTTATAAACCTATATTCTCTAGATATTGTAGGAAGTTTTTTGTGACCACTCCTTCTGCTGAGATGACTAAGGGCTATGTAGATACATTGTTAGGCTTCCAGATACTTTTGATTTTCAGGGCAAATTTTCATATTTTGTAATTTTCTCTCCCTCTATATTGGAAAGCTTATGGGTCAACGAAACTGCGTAGCTGTTACAAGTGCTGTGTTGTTCTCCCTGTCAATGAACTCTTTAAAGAGGTCTCTTGAAGTCTGTTGTTGTTGTTGTCATTACCACCACCACCTAACCGCACAGTATTTACAATTATATACCTGAAACAAACCCTGTTTCTAGGGTATACAGTGTTGCATCTGTTCTGCAGTTACAGTTTATGGTACATGTAATGTCATTTCCCATGTGTGCAGTGCCCAGTATGGCTGTTGTCTGTAGTTCTGGATTTTGTGCTTTCCTGGTATGTTTTTCAGGTATTTTATGAATGAGTTTGAGACGGTTCCTTTATTACTGGCACCACTGTTGTTTTTATGTTCTCCATGCACTGTTTTTCTGTTGTAAGGTCTTTATAGTTTAGAATCTTCTTGGCTTCTTTCTTGTTCACATCCCTGCCTCTGGCAATTGCAACATCTGTTCCTATACACGTTCAAATAGCAACATCTGTTAGCATACAGGTTCCTCTTTCATTATCACAGATTATGATGTGCACATTACTGTTAGTATGGTTCTGTCAGTTTTTACTTGTGGGTCCCTTAGTATGGTTTCCTTACCTTCATGAATGGTTGCTAGTAATTCTTGTACCTGCTCATATCAGTGTTGTCTGTTACCCCTATACTACATCATCATCATCTTTAATGTTGTTTTGCTGTTTTGTGCCATTTGATACTGTAACAGAGCAGTTCATTATTGTCAGTGTTATGCTGAAGGTCTCCTTGATGAGCTGGCAGATGATTGACATTTTAGATGACAAATGAATAGAGAAGACCACTTCATATAGCTGAGTGTAGACTGGAAGAAAGTATAGAAATTAATATGAGTCTTCCAGCTGCAAGGTTTGGGTTTGTCTGGCTCAGAAGAGGGTCCATTAACTGGTTGCACAGAGCATAGTCCTTCTTGAGAAGCTGACAGTTACACAGCTTGTGATATTTACCACACTTTATGAAACTGGATGTTCATCACCAAGGTCACAACAGCCTGTCACTTTTGAGCCAGATGAATCCAGTCTAATTTGTCCCATCCTACTTAAGATCCAGTTTAATATTATTCCATCTGCACCTAGGTCTTCCAAGTATTGAATCTTTGGTTCATAAAATTATGGAATTTATTGACCAACTGAGCAACTGTCATCTTCTGTAGAAAGACTGGGCACTGTGGATTTACTGTGATTGGCAGCAACTGGAAATGATCCTAGCACCATGTGACCATATAATTAACTTTTGTTATGAGTATTTAGGAATGGCTGCTTGAGTGACCCACTTTTGTACAGCTGGTGGTTTTGTGGTAACAGTACTGATATGGAAGATATCTAGTGCTGGGTTGTGCCATCACAGTCATGGTTATACATGGTAATATACGGTTCTGCACTGTGTTCTTACTTGTGCTAACAAAAGTGTAATCAACAAATGTCAGCAGTGCAGAACACTTCTACAGCATTCACATAACCAGAGCAACAAGTGAACATGTAGCAATGGTAATACTGGTAACTATAGCAACCAGCATAGACATAAATGTTCATCTGTCTCCATGTAAAGTGACAGCTTTGTCTGATTTTAATCAAATTTGAATTCTCTTCTCAAATTTTACCAAAAATCACCAGTATAAAATTTAACAAAAATCGACCCACTGGGGGAAGAGTTGCCCTGTGCAGACGGCTGGAAGGACAGGCAGATGTGATGGCACAGCTAACACTCGCTCTTCACTCTTGTTTTGTGAATGCACCTGATAGAACATAGTGTAAAGAAAGTTGGGAATGGATCTGCATAAAGTTATTGCTAGAATTTTGTTTGATTGTAGATTGCTCACATGAATGACCTGAAGGGGCTGCTACCCATTTTGCAGCAGTTTCAAGAAGGAAGACTGTCAGTAAAGAAGACTCAAGGAGCCAACAAGTTGTACTGTGTAGAATACCTGCGGCTGTACTGACAACACAGATGTTGCACGTGTTACATCATTTTTGTAAGATTTGATGTTCTCATGGCAGGGTTGCTGAAGATTCCAGTCTTCTGGGATGTTCCACTCTCTCATTGGGTGTGTATTTTCTGATATTTTTAATACACTACAATCCTCTGGCATCACCTGTCATGGTGTCACATCCCAGAAGACTATGAATCTAGTCATTTGTAGCATGTGCTACTTTTATTGTATTGTATTATAAAACAATGCTGTCAGTGAACAAGCAATTTAAACTGTCCAGTGTACATTGCCACCATCGCTACAGCCTTTTTCTTCATCAGTTTGCAGTTGCAGTCTCACCACTACAGAAACACTGCAGTGCTGCAATGCAAGATGGTGTAATTACTCCATACCTCATGGCTAGATATGCCACAGAGCAGTCAGAGTACTTACTGCAGAAATGAGGGCCATTTTGCCCATCCGTAAATTCTCACGATTGACCCCCGTATGAGAGTCGGGATAGCTCTGTCAGTATAGTGACCAGTCTACAGGCTAAACAGCCAAGGAATCATGGTTTGATTCCAGGCAAGGGTACATATTATTTTCTGCTAAGTGTTCAGAATGGCCTTAAGGCCCACGCAGCCTCCTGTTCAGTGGGTAAAGTCAGCTTTTCCCCTGCGGCAAGGTGATGGCAAGAAGCTGATCTCTCGCCCCGTCTAGTGCCATTGTGAAGCATCAGTGGAGCATGTTGCTGAGAATATTTCCTTACAGTCAGTAGGGTACAAGGAATTAGCTTAAAGTATTTGGAATTAAATACAGTAAAACCCTCTTAAATTGTTTATGGAAAAATCCAACGAATTTGCCAGCAGTTCTATAAGTAAACTGATGGTCACCTTACTAGGATATTATTCCATATAAATTCTCCATTCCATTTGGAGCATCCAACCACATTTAAAGTCTTACCTTCTTTAGTGAATTTGACACATTATTGAACATAATATAGTATATTTTCTTACAGGCCCAGCTGGTACATGAACAGCCACTTTCTGCCAGGAACTATTTCATGAATACTGTTTCTTCCTTCATATGTTTTTCTGTGTCTCATATTGCAAGTTGACACAGAAATTCCAAGTACTTCAGAAGCCTCCACCACCAACAAGGAATATTTTAAGTAACAACCACCTTCTCTGTAATGTCCAGCTGTTGTATGCTGGTTTCTAATGGCTGTACAGAATCAAAATGATGCACACATGGCAGTTCAGAAATCTTGCATACAGGTTACTTCAGAAGCATTGACAAACTGGTTATGTTCGCAACACACACCATTCAAACCATGTTTACTGTGCTGTTCAATACACGTGCCACAAAATGCAAATGTGGAAGCAGCCTGCAGTGCAACTGGAATGTGCAGTCATTTTCCACACACACACACACACACACACCCTCCCCCAAGTTCCTGCAGATTAACACTGAGTTGCAAGTCTGTGTACCTCGATGTGTAGTCAAAACAAACCTGGGGTTAGATGTCGTGAACTGAGGCCATTATTTGTCATTCTATGTTGGGAACAAACTGAACAAAATTGAGCTTGGGGGAAATTGTTGAAGATTTTTTATGTGACAAGCATACTAAATGCGTAAAAACAGTTGTGCTGTAAACTTCTTGTGCATCTTAGGCAGGAAGTCTATTTAAGTAGGACATGTATTAAATGGGTGGCATATATTTTAATCTTTCAGGAAATTTTTGGTACTAAATTATTCTAACAGCTTAGGTGGAAAAACTTCTTAACTCTGGTCACCTTAAGCTTCTCTCACTGTATGTTAATGTCTGCTGGACAACACTAAAGACAATGTTCAGTCACCACCTTCTGTACTGGCATTTTATTGTGTACAAAGGAACATTATACATTTTAGTCATATTGCAATGTACAAGAATGAACATTCTTTTAAACACTTTACTCCATACAATTACCTACTTGGATGTATAGACACTTGAAGCATTGCTATGCCTAAACACATCCTTCTACTTCAATTCATCAGCATATGGTACATTTGACAGGCTACCAACTGCCGCCACTGACAGCTTGCCTGCCTTCACCCTACTTGCAGCCTGCAAATACAAACCAATCTGACTTTAATAAAATAAGTCGTGATTATGAAAAAAACAGATATCGTATACATCACTTCACAGCCTAGTGCACACTATACATAGGGCCTTATTTAACACTACAAATTCTGCATTCTGCCCACACAGTGTATTCATGTGGTTTGTATAACTGAGACAGACAGTGCTTCTTACTGCACAGTCTGTCCTGAACATTTGTACATGATGTTGATTAATTTCAGCCTTCAGAGGGCTGAATGCATACAACTAAAACCACCTATTCTCTTCCAGGTTTTCCTTAAATTAACTTACTGACATACATGAAACAGTGTCCCTTTTGTGACAATATTATAAGCGTCTACTCCCTACAGCCAGAAACTAGGTTGCTGAAAGTGCAGATACTTTACTTGGGTTTCTCAAAATGAATTGCACTACCATAATCAAATTACTTTGGTTTTCTACAACAGCTATTTGAACTGTGACCTGACTGACATGTGGAGGTCACAGGACTGCAAGAAACACTGTTGAGTCCTCTCTCAACCTGTGCAATGGACAGCCACCTACTGAGTGTGATGATACCAGATGCTGTATAATACAATTTTGACCTCCTGATGATGAGCACATAGTGCTCGAAACATGTGCAGGAATATAATAAACTTATTATAAAACAACAATTTGTGCATTAAGTTGGTCAATTACCAAGATTATACTGAGATTTATGGTCAGCAAAACATCAAAAAATTCTTCAAATTTGAATATCCTAAACATACTGGATGCACAATAATTTGGAAAATGATACAGTATATATTTATTGTTTATGTAATGACACTATCAGTGGCTCAGATTAGCATCAAATGATGCCATGATTACTGTGCAGTGACGTTTACAACAGTAGGGTCTATTGGGAGTCACTGTCTTGGAACTGGCCTGGAGGGAAGGTCCCTCCAGGCCAGTTCCAAGACGGTACTGTAACTTGACCGCAACTCACCGCGTTAACTTCAGCATCTGTTACACTGTTCACGGCAGAAATGAGAGCAGGGCCCGACAGAACACTGCCAAGTAATACAGCTTGTGTTCCAATCTCTTCTGCCAATGCAGAGTCACTTTCCTGGTCATGTAGAATGGCTGCTTTCAGCTGAGTCTTGCCACGTGCTATGTCAGCAGGAGAAACAATACCACTTCGCAGCTGCTTGATTGCAGCATCTACTACCTGTAAATAAGCACCTCTGAAAATGGTACACTGTGAAAACATTCGCAGAAAACATGAGGATAATAAAATGAAACTGAAGGTAATTTTGTAATACACTATGATGTTCTATACATATGTCACTGAGATTGAATTTTGTTTACTGTAGGGAATTCTTTAATATAGGAAGATTCTTACACAGATTTCATTAATATGATATATATATGTGTGTGTGTGTGTGTGTACTGCTTACCATATGTTATGGGGATTGCATAAGCAGGCCACGTGGTACAAATGTGGAGAAGAACAATACATACAGGGTTTGGTGGGGGAAACCAAAGGGTAAGACCATTAGGAGACCTAGACACAGCTGGGAGATGATTATTAAAATGGAGCTTATAGAAATAGGCTGGGAAAGCATGCTTTGGACTAATCTGGCTCCGAATATGGACAAGTGGCAGGCTGTTTTGCACACAGCAATGAAATATCCAGTTCAATACAGACTTGCTGAGGAACTGTTAGCATCTCTGGAATTACTCTGCTCCATAGTTAGCTACCTGTATTGGCAGAGTATTATAAATGACTGTCTTAAATGTTTAATAGTGCAGTAACAGAGGCCAAGGTCATCACAAGCAATGCAGCCCACTCAGCTCTCAGGTGGAGCCATAATGACTGCCAGTTAAAAATGGACTGTGCCATGGATCAGGCATTTAGTTGCTAGCCTCTAACCATGCAGCTCCATGTTTGATCCCAGGCAAGTCCAGTGTGACAGTTGTAACAAAGTGGTGCTGGAACACATTTTTTCTCACAGTACTTCAGTTTTTCCTCCCTCACCATTCCAGGACTGCTCCATATCGAATCATTCATGTATCAGTAATGCTGTGTAATCTTAGCACCTTACTCCACCAAGTAACATGCACAAAAACGGTTCAAAACAACAGATATGGCCCCGTGAACCACGGTGATCCTCCAGCAACATCACCAAACAGAACAGTAAATCTCACCTTTCCTGCAATACTTGCTGGACTGGAAGCCACAAAACCAAATAGTCCAGAATCAGTATAGTTGGCACTGAATGCTGTCACAGCAAATGGATCATTTCCAGCTGCTGAACCCACTACACGGGTTAAAGGGGAGGCACTTGACCCCCATTTAACATGTGGGCCCACTCCCAATGCATAACGCAGTACTGCGAAAGCAAGAGCTTCCTTTGTGTTTTTTAGGCTGCAACAAACAAACTGCCTTTAGTTTTACTGTATGACTGCTACAGTATGACCTCCAGGCTGTAAAACTGACCATTACCTCCATGGAGGGTCAAGGTTAAGAATGACTGGAGCTATACTTCTGCTCCCCCTGTATGTGAAGGGCCAGGGTCAGCTGTACCATTTTACCATGTTAAGGCATTTATTCAGAACAGTCAAGTCACACCAAGCTGTCTACAAGAACATCACATAATTGGATGTTCTGGACATGTTCCTCAGATTCTTGGACAACAAACGAAACAGTAAGTGTATATGGCCATTGGACAATTTGTGGAACAAATCTGGCTTGTTCAAAGAACCTCCATCAACCATGACAATGTTCCCTTGCAACAGCAGCGCTGTGTAACACAACATGGTGCCAAATGTCAAAAGACTACAGTCCCCATTAGGATATATGCAGTGTCATTATTTTATCTGACAACATTCTGTTGGCTTCTTTATCATTTAATCATAACCCACTTAGCCAGTTTCTCTCACATGCAGCAGAGTAATGGTGGGAACTGACAAATGAAGATTACCAGATAAAATCAGAGCCCCATATTTATTACCTTGCACCTTCTACAGCCACAGCCACGTGGGCAAGATTATCGGCTGTATCCTTCCTCGCATCTCCTCCAGTGTACTTGGTTGCAGTATCGCTTGGACCAGCGCCACTTTCCAGGGAAAGGTTTTGTGCAAAGCAAAGCAAATCGCCATGGTCAACACCTACACCAACCACAGCTGCACGGTTTGTTGTGAACAGACTTTGCACATAATGCTGCAACTGCAAGAGAAAATAATTTATAGCGATGCAGTTGCTTGGGGGGGGAACTTAAATTTCACTTGCAAAGGTTGAATTGGTTACTGGAATGTGAATAGACTTATGGGCTTCAGATAACTACAGTAGACTCTTGATGTTCATGGCTAACTGAGAATGACAGAACTATCATCAGAATCTGTGTACTTTCCCAAGCTCCCATCATTGGCATATGGTTGCTGCATCTTGTAGACACTGCAGAAGCATGTGTTTCTTGTGCAACCATGCTGGGTTACTCAAGGTTACTTCCAGCAAGATGTTGAAACATGCCACATGTCACAAGAAATCCATGGCAACAATTTAGACTTTCTTTGAGGATTGAGTGACTTCCAAGAATCTGTGGCCACCCCTATCACCCAATTTGACCCCTCCTGATTTCTTTTTATGGGGACTATGTTAAGGAACGCGTTTTCCATAACAAACCACACACAACTGACGCATTGAGAGAGAACATTACAAATGGAATCAGGCAAACTGACAGCATGATACTGCAATGCCACATCCAGATGTGCCTGGTGGAGGATGGTGGTCATTGTCAGCACATGAAGTGACGTAAATTTCTTCAGCATGCAATAAGGTATGTGTCCTATCAGTATTATCACATTTTGTTCATATGTTGGTGATCTATAGCTAAATATTTAGGTTGAGTTTTATGTGCGTCACTCTGCAGTTACATGACATGGCAGCTGCCATTATAAAGCAGTCAGGAGGTAAAGAGGTACCTATGCTTCAGTCAATACTGCAGCATTGTACTTTGCTGGTAACATCTATCAAGCCAGGAACTTTTCAAATTCATAATGTGAATATTCAGTGACAGTGCAATTTCATAGTGCATCTCTCTGCAGGGCCATAATATATATGAACAGATGAACTGAGGGGCCTGTTAACCCTTTCAAGTGACAGGCCATGGCTAGTTTATATTCCTGTGACAAATTACACGATATTTACTTACTGACTCTGTGTTATGACTGCCAACAAGGTAATCGGGGCAGAAAAGTGAATTGCCAAGCCCTCTTCTGTAAGCTGCTCTATGTAGTAAATCCACCAATTGTGCAAATGGTGAAATAGTTGACAATTCATACTTCAGACGTGGAATGCTGTCAGACATTTCCCACGGTTTGAATACTTGTTTAGATGCAACATCACCAAGGAACTTCAAACCAGTTTCCCTGTACAAATTAACAAAACTAAGACACCACCTACATGAATTTTCAGGTTTCCATGGTGGTGGTTGTTCAGCTGATGGTAATCTTTGGGCTTTTATGCTGTGTAGTGACCTCATGTTCCAACACTTCTGAGAATGTCACAACACATAATCACTACAATAAATTATGGAATGCAAAAATAACCTTTTCTTCTGTGATAATGTGCAATGAGTACACAAATAGAGACTTCTGTGTAGCTCAATACAGTACTGTCCATCTCTGTCTCCATTTGTGAACCCTCACGAAATGTACAGCATAATGAAGAAACCCTCTTTAAAACCATTAAGTATTAAAAAAATGCATAAAGTATATGAATACACATTATTTCTGAAAAGGAATCATAAAGAACAATACAAAATCACAATTTCACAGCCAGTAACTTACACACTGTCACTGGTGCTCTGCAAAGTGTATGCAATTGTCTCGCGGTCGGTCTGGCAAGTTAGGGTTGCTCCAATCTGCTGAAGATTACGCATTATACCAAACTGTGTGGAATCCTTCGTGGTAAGTCCTGCTGCAATTCGCAATGCATGTGTAATGCCCACTGTGTTGGGCTGCTCATAACGGGATCCAGCCCTACAAGAAAATAAAAATGTTTTGACATTTCAACACTGTATAGTGATGCCTACAAACACAGACACCATGCAGATTGGTACATAAGCACCTACTCTCTCAACTTTCAACCATGAAGTACAAAGCAGTAGTCTTAAACAGTGGTGATGCAAACAGAGAGTGAAATGTGTAACTTGTCTCCACTGTTAAGATATGTAACAACTAATTATTAGCAGCTGTCTATATACACACCAATTGTATTATCTATTACCAATGGCAACCCAGTTTGTTGTAGTGTATTTTGACATTGGTGGGCCATTTTCAAGGCTTACTCACCTTTGGAAATGTCCCCCCCCTCTCTCTCTCTCTCTCTTACAACCATACAATTTAATACTCCCTTAAGGAGTGATGCAAACATTTTTTCATTAATACATCAGTCATATATGACTTACGACTCCCTACTCAGTCATGAAACCACATAAAGCTGCAATACATATGCACCATGTTGCAGAAGACATTTTACTGTATGATCCACTAAATGTGTTACTTGGAGAAAATTGGTAAGCATTTTAGTACAGTGTAGTAAATCACCTGAACAGCACTGAGACAGTAGAGATAGGTGAACTGCTATCTACAGATGCCACTACCAGCTTATTTGACAAGACTGCTGTTTTCACTTCAGTACTGCGTGAGAAAATTACATTTGCTTTCTTTGCTGTTTGTGTAGCAATGCCGCATTTCTGAAAATGAACATTTATGAAAATATCAGTTTCATACTTTCTTGTATCAGTTTACATATGTCTAAAAAGTGTCAGCTCTAAGAACACAGAATATGGGATATTCTGTAGCCATTGTTAGTGCGGTAGCAGGAGGTCAAACAGTGGCAGGCACAAGGCCCTTAAGTTTGGCACACACTGGAGCCATGCTATGTGTATGACACTATGTCACTAATTAACAACAAACTTTAGGCCAGAAAGAAGCTGAAAGTGAAGGAATATAGCTCAGTCAATATGCTTACTAGAGTACAGGATGGGCAATCTCAGGTTTCATTTGTGGCAGGGGCTAGACATTCTTCTCTGGGGTCCATCCAGCCTTCTACACAATGAGGAAAAATTGAAGTCCACCCTACAATATGCCACAAAGGCACATGAGGAGTGGAGGTACAGCACTACTCATTCTGTAACTTGCTTAGTACCTGTGCCCTGCCTGTTTTACCCACAGGAATAACCCAGCACTCACTGCGCAGGAGGCTGGGTGGGCTCCTGGGCCAGTCTGGATGGGTGCAGAAAATCTTGCCTCCATGATTTCAACCCCAAACTGTCCAGCCCATAGTGAGTTTTTGTACTGGCTACACTATTCTGGCCTATGTACAGTGGATAATGGAGGCTTTTTCATTCCAAGGTACAGTGGCTGGGATGTGAGACTGAGCAAGCAATCTCCATCTAGTGCTGATGTTAAGAATCAATCCAGTGCCTTTGTGGTGTGTACAGATATGGTACCTTAAATGAACGATGAGGACATTACATGTGAGATAACAGGAGACAGTAGCTAAGCATTACAAAGATAAGAGGCAACAAGCACTAAATGTAAGTGAAGGAATAAATTAAAACCTCTGTGTATTGGAAATGCAAACAAAACTTGTCCTTTTGATTTCATATGAGTGGAAAGATGGTTGAATGCAGTAATTTTTAAAACCCATGGAAATGGACAAAGACCTCTTGCTGTTTGTCAACTGAACCTGAATGCTTAAACAGTTTATAACTCATTTGGGGTCAGCCATATTCACTGAGCGTTTTACAAGATAAGGACCTGTCATAGTCTGATGATGATGCACAGCATATAAACATGTCTGTCAACATATGGTCATGGTCAGGCATCATGACCAGCAATTCTTGTCTCTGTGACTTCTATACTCAAATCCCTGGCCTACTACAGATCACTCTCAAAGATGCCTTTGTGTTTATCCAAATTTGAAATTATCAAACAGAAGTGCACTGCTGAAAATGTCTTATCAAATGCAAAGTGGCCTTTGCTGTGATGCATGTTTTTGTACAACGGTTTCAGTGCCGAACTTTGCAACAGTGATTCACATACATAGTGTGGTGTGATCTCACTGAACACTTCTAATGTTACAAGCAGTGTGAAATTAAATGAGCCAGAAATGAAACTGTAACCCATGTGTTTCCAGTCACATGTACTTAGACGGGAGACAGTCTTTCACGTCACTAGCTTCTTTTTCACAAAACATTTTTTTAATGTTCATAGCTTAAACTTCTCTTAAATTTTGAAACTGTAAAATATGCATAAGAGTAATGAAATTTTAACATCACTGCTGTGATCACAGCCCTTCACAATGCTTTTCACTGCACTGCAGAAACAGCACTAATATATAATCATTTTAACAGGGCAAAGTAGTATGGAGAATTTAAACCTTAATTATATGCTGGGCATTTACATTTGACTTGGACTCTACCATAAATATGATTGTACTTTATGGTCATTTAAAGAGTCAGGGTATTACAGTATACTTACAAATGTGGAAGTTAATGGCATGCAAATAAGTAGCACTTATATTAACAGTTCATGCAACAGGGACATCAGCAAAATTTACTGACCATATACCCTTAATATAACCAAACATCCAACACCGATATCATTCTCTGCCCTGCTACTGGTAATAGCTGATGGGGAAGAGAAGAAATGTTGTATAAATCTCAAGTTTGTTTCGCCTGGATTAATAATCATTAACAACCGGATAAATCCTACACAGACACATTATATATCGAAAGTAGCCGTTGATATTTGGGTACTTTGCCTTCAATAAAAAAAATATTCATTTTACATTTCATAACTTCGTTTCACTTGGCACCTTCAGTTACTGTGAATTATTTTTGTTGGCTGCTTACAAAAAAATACCAAAACTGAGTATGACCAGTGACGATGAGGTCTGAACAACGCTATATTTGCGCCAACATCGAATTCAATAGACAAAAAATAGAAAGCTCCATGCCCAAAATACCGATCGGCCTCTAGCAGAAAGCTTCATACTGTTTATTCTCAAAAAGCTGTTCACATGTATTTCAGGGATATAATTCCACATATAATTAAAATCTGCTAGCCAAAATAACTCACAGTAATGGCTCCAAAAATTTGGGCTTTCGTTGCATTTGAAGCCATTTCCTTAATTAATTTCAACCCACTTCGCAAACCCAACTTCGCCCACCAATGTATCGCTGGGCCCAAGGAAGATACGAATATACATCAGTGAGCACAGATGTGAGAAGATACGTGACGTGACGTATTCAGTGACATGAACTAGATAGGTATATATACCTATAATCTGTACGTACGTGGCTTTACGTTCAGAAAACTAGACGAAGTCATGTTCCAGAATACCGGAATTTCCATATTTTACTTTCTTTAGTTTGATTTAGACAAATGTATACTGCCATCATTTCGTGTCACGTGGTTACCTCTCACTGCGTGTGTACAATACAGTAATATCTGCATATAGAGGAGTCCTTTTCTGGTATTTATCTCTGTACTATTTTGTCGCTTCATTGTGTTCAAAATCTATTCATCTTGTAGTCCATTACGCACGTCCGGGATAATTCCATCGCAATTTATGTGCTTTCATGGGGCCCTACTACTGAAAAACATCGATCACGAAACAAATTTTAAAATTTCTAACATACTGAGAATATCAGTCGCGATTCAGTTCTTTCGGGATGTGACATTCACCACAGGCACTGGGTAATCGGATTCCAAAACTGGGAGCGCGGGGGTACAGAATGGAAATGGCTGCCGGACTCTAGCACCCCAAATCGAGACTTAAAAAACAGATTTTATACGCTCGATTAAATTAAACTTCGTACGTAATTTAGGCTTCAATTGAAATGAGTCACTGAAATCGGCTAATACTGTAGAATTTTGAAATATAAAATAAGAAACTTAGAATGTCTTGGATAAACCTAAAAAAACGAGAAGGTATGACATTCTGATTTAAACTTGGCGAATCAGTCATGGAACATATAGTTACGTTTGTATATGCATAAATGCAAATGCAATTTCTTATGTTACAGTTATATTAACGATATGATTTTTGTAATGCTTCAATCAAACATGCAGTATTACAGCTTCAGAGTACTCCCCCCCCCCTCCCCCCTTGTGAAGAATTCTGGGTGCTCACCTGATTTGTAGACAGCATAGCGCCCTCATCTTCAAGGGCTGAAATGTCTGAAACATTTACCAAAAAACTGAAACATTAGTGACACTACTGGGAAAACTCATAGCATTTCAGTCACTAGAACATTTCATATTGAGGCCGTGCTCTTGTTTCAAATGTAGCAAAATGTTGTTACAGGCCATTTGTCTGAATTTGCTATTGAAATTATTCATTCAGTCCTTTATTTAAAATCCCATAAATCCAAGCATAGGATACATACATATACATATGTATCTAAGCATAGGATGTAGAACATGTCATTCATATAATCTAGATATAGAAGCTACACAAGATATAGAACATCAGTCAAGAAATAATTATAATATAAATGAATGTTAACATGTTCCCCTTCAGGTACATTATAAAATTTACATAAAGTCCTTAATTATTACATTAAATTAAGAGCAATGAACTAATGCACAATTATAAATAATAAAGAAATTAATAACTATAACAAATATTTTGAAAGATACAATAATTATACAACAATATAAGAACATTAATTAATAGAACCAATAATTTCTTATTTCCAAATAAAATATTATTTCAAGGAATAGAAGGAATTTGTAAGAAGAAATATTTTTAGAGCTGAATTAAGTTTATAAACGTCATGTGATAACTGCTTAGGTTTAATGGAAGATGATTACAAATTTTTATACTGGGTGAGAAACTCCTTTTTGAAATATTGTTTATTTCGCTGTGGGAACATGTTAATCATAATTATATATCTTATTAAAATTATGACCATCATAATTTGTTTTGAATAAACCTTAGTTAGTTAGTTAGACAGACAGCTAGCCAGACAGACAGAGAGACAGACAGATAGATATATATATAGATAGATGGATGGATAGATAGATGGGTGGGTGGGTGGGTAGGTAGGTAGGTAGGTAGATAGGTAGATACATAGGTAGGTAGATAGTTAGTTAGCTTTATTTTCCATAAAGCCAATCGAAATACAATTTTATGTGGGTGTGGAAATAGTCAATATAAACAGCATATAGTTAACATGTAGATGGAAGAGCTATCAATAAAATTTACTCAAAGGAAGAATATAAGTGTTGTCAAATAAATATATACACATAGAGATTTAACAAACAATAAAAGAAATGTAATAAATGAATAATTTCATTATTAAAACTACAATATCAGCAATCATTAATTACTGGTAAATACCATGTACTAGGATTTCTTTTTTATATCATATTTATTCACCTTCCATTGGATCTTTACAGATATGGAAACAGTCACAATAATACATAATACATAAAAGTGTACAGTGCATTTTTCATAACACAATTAATAAGTAAAATACAAGTAGGACAGACAAGAAGGTAATGAATGGTAATAATAAGTTAAGTTACATATTAAATGAGATCTTATAGCTATTAATAGTCAAGTAAAAACAAAGAACCATAATCATTAGGATGCTGACTGATAAAATTCATCTAGACTATAGAATGTATGTTCAATAAGGAAACTCTTTAATGTGGATTTGAAAAGCTTAGTATCATTTGACAAAACTTTAATATTTGATGGCAAGTGATTATATAACTTACTTCCAGAATACAGCACTCCTTTCTGCACTAATGTTAAGTCTGTAGAAGGTAAATGTAAGTTGTGGTTGAAACGTGTATTCAAATC
>Ga0123357_10002372_pt1 | contig 20958 bp, 9 predicted proteins | sample TergutEmb28metaG_FD_89873 | JGI IMG/M metagenome (GOLD analysis project Ga0123357, IMG submission 89873) | Embiratermes neotenicus P4 segment gut microbial communities from Petit-Saut dam, French Guiana - Emb289 P4 | ecosystem: Host-associated > Arthropoda: Insects > Digestive system > Gut ... | reverse complement strand
TATTCATTCATTCATTAGTATTCAGCCTTGAAGGCCGGACTTGGCAGGAACCAGAGCCCAGTCATGTGACCGGTATGGCTCTGGCACACTGCATCCTGGGCAAGTTCTTGGGGGTAGTTGACTGTATATATATTGCAAAGGAAATCCAAAGTAACTTTGATGAAAAGATAAGTCACAAGCAAGAACACTGGATGTTCTTTATTTCTGTATGTTGAGACAAAACTGATTTGGTTTTTGAAATTGTAACTTAAATGAACTTTTATCATGTTGTATCCTGCAGTTAAAACCCTATCTCAATACAATTTTCCCAACCCCCAAAAATATGTTTTCTGCTGTAGAAGAAATCTTTAAAATATTATGTACTTTGAACCACAGAAATTGGAGAAAAGTCCAAAAACATTGGTGAGTGTACTCAAGAAATTGAATCAAATGTTTTAGGTCCAATTTTCATGACACTATTAACGAAATATTTTGTATGAAGTAAACAGATGTTACAGTCTTTATTCTAACCACATTTGTAGTAATCACTAAGAATACATGATACATAAATTAAACATTTCTTTTCAAAATAGGTTCTACTACTATCAGCCCTGTTCTAAGATATGTCCACAGCCAAGTAATCACAAATTTTGTATGCAGTATCTTCTACCTTGGGTTAATAAATGACAGACATATCTGCACTTCAGGCAGTGGAGGGAGGAGCACCTGCAATGTAAGTAATACGTATAAAAACTTCTTGTCATTACTCACAATATTACTTAGGTCAAGTGGACTTGTATCTTAAGGTTGCAATATATAACAGTTTCGTGCATAATGTTTATAACTCTCATTTCAGGGTGACAGTGGTGGTCCGTTGGTCATCATAGACTCTGACAACGTACCCACTCAGATTGGAGTGGTTTCTTTTGGCATTGCACTCGGATGTGAAATTGGGTGGCCTCCAGCATTCACCAGGCTTACAAGTTTCCTCAGCTGGATTGAGATTAGGACAGGAATTCCAATAAGGGACTAGTATATTTAGAGTAAATTACAAACAATTTCCATTACACTGAATTGTTTTCATATATATTTTACCGTTCTTTGAATTTATAATAGACAAATTAAAATTTGGTTAAAGCTTGGTTTGACATTTATGCAAATAAAATAAGGATGAGCATCAGTGTCTCCTGATTTGTGATCCATCATTCCAAAATTAATATGAGATTTCAGTTGATAACAGCAGTGGTAATGAAGTTTCAGGTCTTATGGGTTATTATGCTGTGTTGGCTGGTAAGTTTTCGCTGACATTTTAGAAGTGCATAGTACCTCCAGCTTCATGTTCGACCCTTCAGATGCAGGTATTACGTTCCTCTGAAACATTGGTAATTATTTGCAAGTCGAAATGGCGTAATAATACAGAAGACTTGTACCTTAAAAATTAATTTACCCTCAGCAGATTTTAATGAAAAACAGAGAGTCTGAAACCTCCTTTTTTTCATGTTTTCAAAACATGTAAATGGATATGAATGTGTAAAATGCAAGGAGATTTGGAAGTTTTAAATATAGTTAATCACTGGCACTACTGAATCTACAGTGTGAATGGGAAGTATTTAAATTTTTTTGTTGATAGATGTAAAATAAAGAACAACAATACCATATTAGTTAGTGTTTATTGCATCTATTTCTCATTAACCATTTTTTGCTGAATTTTTATGTGAAATATGTTGAAGGCCGAATCAAATGGAATCTGTTTTAGGAGAACAAGGTAAGTACATCAGTTTTCATGTGCTGCCAAAATATCTGATGCTGAGTCATTTATAATAATCTGGGTAAGAGTGGGTTGAGCACTGATATTTGTCACTTGTGTAAAGAAAATCCTTCAGGGGTGAGTGATTTATTAGTGTGTATAGGCCCAAATGATACAGCCTATGTCTGCACTGAGAAATTTTAGCATCCAAGCTTTAATGACAAGAGATTATGGGGATTTGGTCATATATTCCTGTCTATCTATTCCTCATGATCAATTTAGGTACAGTGTAGGTATTTCCATGAAGCACATGACATTACTGGCCCTAGAAACACAATTTTATTGTAGTCATTTATATGTAGCATTAATGTCATGTGAATGTATATAGCGGTCTTAATCTTTGGAATCCTTATGAATAAGCTCCATTTTTTTCAGATCCACTGTCAGGTAAAAGTGTACTTTTTTGGGTGCAAAATTAAATAACGCTTTTTATAACATAAATTTATTTTACAGAAATAGAATATTTACGCACATCCATGAAGAAAAACATTATTTTTGGTGATTTACATCGAAAGTATATCCAGCGCCGATTATGCCCAAAAATGGAAAGGAAACTATAAGATAATATTAAAAATTATAAAGTGTAGTGTTGACCAAATCACTACCAAGGACGGTACCTACGGAACACTTGAGAGTTTCCCGCTTAAAACAGTTTGAAACCCACTTTTTATTTTGTTATAGAAAATGACGTCAATAAGAGCGACGCATTTCCTCGTCCTTGGTCAGCAATTTGGTCATTTCACTTTACCAAACTACGCGGCTTCATATTCCAGTAAATTGAAAATTGCGTAGATACCGACGTGAGAACTTCAAATTTCATTCAAGAATCAAAATTTCTTTTAAGTGTCATGTTAATTATCTGTACTTACTAAGCAGTCTACAGTTACTACTGAGCTGTCAACTGTCCGTAAACAGAAACGAGGCCATCCCCCTGAGAACTGCTTTCTGGAGCATGAAACATATTTACGTTATTCAAATTACTGCCTTGTGAACTATTGTAGAATCTGCTGCCCTTTTGTTAACTATCTTACAGAAAGTAATTAGCACTCTTATTCGTCGTATTTAGCAAATTCGCTGCTACATCTGAAAGTGGGAGGCTTGAATAGAACATAAATTACCTTAAGGATCAGTTTTACATGTTCAGTACTCCCAACTTAGTCTTTATAGACGGGCACCTCTCCCACAAGGTAACGGTATTCATCCATGATGCTAACTGGGAAAAGTAGTGGAATACCTTTCTTGGAGAGAGGTGTTGCGTCAGTGGTTGAGTGAGCCTTGAGACAGGCGGGCGTAGAAGACGAAATGGGTAAGATTCATACCTGTGTCCTTTTTATTTGTGTACGTTTATGCAGAAAACTGTGCTTCATACAATATGACAATTTAAGCCGAAAAAGAAAAGTTTACAGTGGCTCAGAGGATATTAACAATGAAATTATTTGGGAAATAATTTACATGCTAGAGTGTGCATCATACGAATTACAATGACGAAAACATTAAACAGATTAATGCACTCTATAAACAACACTTTCGGTGGGTGTATCTTGTAGTAATAAAATGTGAGAAGAATTCTGGAAATTTCTACATCCGGAATTTTTATTAAAAATATGCTGGAGAATACAAGTAACAACTTCATAATATACACAGTTTGAAACCTTACCTTTTATGAAAATGGTGTCGTTATGTAACTTTTGGTGTTTAATGGGTGTATTTTTTCGTTTTGAATCTAAACTTTATCTCCCTTACTATGAAGTATGCGACAGTATGTACGCTTGTGACGTGATCTGCCTAGAATACTGTACTTGAAAAGTGAAAACCCCTCTGCGTACAAACCATAGAGGTCATAGGCCTCCCTGGCAGATGAATTGTTTCCGCTACGGTAATATATCTAAGTATCTGAAGTATCTGTATTACTCATAACATCTATGTGGTTACAACACACGAAATTATAAAACTATATGAACAACAATTTTTCCCATGAAATTTGTCATATCGTATGAACTAAGGTTTTCATGGATATTTCTTTGGTTGAGTCTAGGGAAAAAACGTAACATAGTTTTATCAAAAGCGCGATGATAATATTCTATTCAGAGTAAACATATAAGTAAAGCCAAAATGCATTAAAGAATGTCGATCCCATGCCTTCCATAAGAAAAATAATTTTTATTTCGAACAGATGTGATTATTTGGATTAATTTAGTATCTATAATATGACATTCTGCTATAATGTAAAAGGTCAACGCTTCGAAAGAATCTGCTGATTCCATCTTCAGGATAGTAGCATAAGCTCATAAACGCATGTACAGTTTTGATTTTCAGAATTCCTTAAAGTGTGAGTATACATATTCATGTGATTTTTTAGTGTCTACAGATTTACGAGGAAAATTTCTGAACATAAAATTTCTCCCGCTTTATTGTTGATCTCAGACCGAGTGCACCACGTTTTCAGGGACGAGGTTATCAATACTGACTTGCACCGATGTGACAGTTACACCATATTTATGGTGAAAATTGCACTACTAGAATTTAGATTCGATTCTTAGTTTCATGAGGATTACTGGATGTGACGCCGTGAAATCTGGTAAATATGTACGTAAGATGGTGCATAGTATTTAAAATTTCAGTGAAAAAATGTTAATGCTCAAAACTGAACAAGATGGTAATATATTTTTCATATAATTAAAATCCTTAATTAATCCCAAGTCTACAACTGTAGGTATAGTACGAAACATGGTTTTGTTTTTGTACATTTTTCTTGTTTGATTTAATGAATTATTAAATGCATAAATCCCAAGGTGGTGCATATGTGCGTCACCTTGCACCTACCTGCCAGGGCCACAAACTGCCATTTAAATACAGTAATGAACTAACTTTAAACCCCAACAATTACCGTACAATGAAAGTAAGCAAGAAATTGCAGAAGATGAACACACAGACACCGTATATTTTATGAGCACAAGGTAGTCCTTGCTGTAATGGCAATGAAATGCCACGCGGGTAAGAGAAAAAGTAAAAAATAAATTCGACCCCGATCACCTTGTCGTGACGTCATAGGACGGATAGGAGGCATAGCTCAACGAATTTTTAATATCAGCACCTGTCTGAGGCAGGTGGTTAGCTTTAAGCTTTGGCCGCTTTGAAACCACAGGAACAGTCCCCTTTATCCATTAAGTAAAAGAGTGGATTCCATATTTAGTCTGGGCTGTTTGAAGAAGGAAAAATCTCTTCCCTCAGCAGAGAATCGAACCACGATATCTCTGTCGTCCCGCCCGTAGCCTAGTCACTATGTGCTGAGCTATGCCCTCTGATATGCTAAAAATTCTAATGTTCACACTTCATTCGCTGTCACCATTTCAGTTTAGCTGAGACATACAACACACATATGAAGGAAACAAGCTGCTCTTGATTTTAATTTTGTACATACCGCGCCAACACACCTGATGCATAAGTGAGGTGATAACCACACAAAAAATACTGCCGTAACTACACCCAATTAGAGGTCGTTTTCCATTTCCAAGTTAAAAAAAGCAAGGACGACACTAAAATAGATGCCATCTTACATTCCACACGCGCCTAAATTTTAATATCGATGGTCCGCGAGATTTTAAGTATTTTAAACTTCACCTTGTTTTACCACTCCACATTTTTACAACTGAAGAGGTGTGTAGTGTTAAATAATAGTAAGCCTGTGATCTTCACTATTAGTTTTTAACCTTTTCCTATTTATACGTTCCAACAGAGAGATTCAGTTTTTAACAGACAGCTACTAATTGCGCATTAATATTTGATGTGTTGTGAAGGAACCATCGTTTGATTGAAGCTCCCTGAAGATGGCGTTAATAAACAGCGAAACACGTAACAGAAAGAACTAATATGTGAGTGAAGAAACACAGTGTAGTGCACGACAGGTGGTAAATAAAAGGACAGGGCTCATAAATTTGTCTCCCTGCTTTTATTCTTACCAATCGTACCGTATTGTGTGCACTCGTAAGTTATTGATACTCACAAACTGATACAGCATGGGCGTTATTTACGTGAAGATTAGCGGACAACCCTGTTTCAGAACAAGTGAATGAAAGATACCACAAACGTGTAATGTATTAGGGCTGTTCTTCTCTCGAATGTCCTTCGTTAGCAGGTACCGCGGACCGCACAAAAGCGCGCCCCTCGTGTAAAGGTTGCGCCACTTGTAATAACTGTGTCTCACAAAGTCATGTCTTGAGGAGGACGAGTACGTCTAATGGAAGAAGCTGATTTTCGGATGTTAAGGAGTCACTTGCATTTTTTTCGCAACTTTGCAGCGGACTGTGCGTGATTTCAGGCTTCCACCGCGACGTAAATGAGATCTTGGTTCTTCTGTGATGTTACCTAATTATGGAATGACCTTACATGTATAATTCACCATCTACGACTGCCAAGTTACATAACACGCCTTGTATGTCGTCAACACTGTAGCTCCCTGAGGATGGCTGCATTTTGTAGCCGAAACATGTAGGAGCATAACTAAATATTGTGCGATTAGTTGGAGATAAACTCCTTTGTATAAGACGATTGTATGAAGAATGTATATTAGTATTAAAGTTTTTAGCCTCATCTGCGATTTGAAGTTTTAGACAGAATTCATCTTCTTCAAAAACGTGGAATCAAAGTGTAATTCGACGTATTTTATTGGGCAATCTCTAGTTACATCACAGAGAAAGCGAGGGCTTGAGTAGCCTAATGTTTGATTAGATTTGTGAAAACTCTAAGTACGTAACAGAAAATACCACGTTCTTTCAGACAGTCATGATTCAGAGAAAAATAAACACGACACTTTCAATGACCTCATCACGCCGTCATCAGTTTACCGTCACTATTTGCTTCCATAGGTGACATAAACGTAAATGATGCAACTTGATGAAAGAAGATAATTTTGTGACCTTTCAGAAAAAATGTGTCGCGATCGCAGTTACCCACAGTTATTTTCTTCTGTAATGTTGTGTAAATTGCACGTATGACATGGTTTACGTAATTCCATTGCATTACCCTTATTAGGGCTAAGCATTGTAGTTTTTGTTTCTCATCCTAACAGAAAATAAATTGAAGATGTTTCTACCACATTCATTATTTTCAGGTTTTCTTGTACGTATTTTAAAACAGCAATATAAAATACAGATAGCATAACCACAGTGCAAGGAGACATTCGACACTTCTCAGAATTTCCAATCACAAATGAAGCAAATCTTTCCATAAATAAAAGTTTGCAATCAAATATCATATTTGATGTATTTTGAGTTCCCTAAGGGCAGGAAGTAACAGGAGGCTAGAAGAAAATTGTATTATGATAAGCTTTGTAACTTAGGATATACTACCGTGTAGTCTGGACCGGGGTAGCATAGTTGGTATAACAACTCGCTATGGACTGGAGGGTCCGGGGAGCGAATACCGGTGGCGCGAGATTTTCCGCACCCATCTAAATTGGCCTTGGGGTCCACCCAGCCCTTTATACAATGAGTACCGGGTATTCGTGGGGGTAAAGCAGACTGGGCGTGGGGTTAACTACCCATTCCCATCTAACACCAAGGTTAAAGAAAAAGCAGAGCTCTACGTCTACTCCCCCTCTGGGCCTTCAAGGCATCTTATGGGGTGAAATTTACCTTTTTCACCACATAGTCTGGTAGAAATATAACAACACATCAGAGGAATGTACTGCCCCACTTCCAGGTTAGGCAGTTCATTCCTCAAAAATACTGGTAAATTTCCAGCAGACTGCATTGAGTGACATATCAGAAGAAAAGAGTCTTAATTAATATTTATTTATTTATTTTCCACATTTCACAGATCAAAATTAAGTTACAATGACCTTAAGAATATAGAAATTTTCATATTGTTAAATACATCTAATATAAAACAGCTCCTTATCATATATATTAGTAATCATTCTTGGTTGTGCTTGAAATTATTTTGAATCAAAATATGTTTCAAACAAGAATGATAACATTTTTGAAGCACTAATCATGAGACAGAGATGTAAGAGATGTACACAATATTTTAGTTGGAAAATTTGATGGGGAGAGATCACCCAAACAAACCCATTGTTGATTGGAATATAATGTACTAAAATGGACCTGAAAGATACAGAGTGTGATGATGCAGACTGGATGCAATGGGCTAGGATTGGTACCAGGGAATCTCTTTCATGAACACAGATTTGCCCCTTTGATTGGATCTGAAGTGGGGCAGAATTCTGGCCAATGACAAAGAAGGATGATGATGATGAAAAATTGAACCTGAAGGAGCAATTATATTTCTTAAATAACTGAATGGCTGTTAGTTTCTCCAATCAGATTAATCCCTGTGGAATTATATGTTATGTTTCTTTGTTTTGTAGGATATTATTATCCAAGGTTTTCTCCTTTCACTTAATGCTTCAGCATGACCTTCAGGTATAACTTCCCCTCCACACACACACACACACACACACACACACAAACACTGCACTCTGAAAAACAGCAATTTCAGATGCATGTTTTTATGGAATTGTAAATCTGCAACTTCATCGCACCATTCAGATGTCACTACCCTCAAATGTTACATGCACCTTTGGTGAGTGCAGGTGACTGTTTGAAGTGCAAAGTAATGTCACTAATGAACACTGCAGTTAATAATTCTGGCATCTGCTTTTGGCTTGTACATGTAACAGTTACAGCAGGTTGTGTTTTCGGGCACCACAAGAGACACAGTTCATACAATTATTTCCAGAGCATTATAATTTCAGAGTGACAAGTTTTAAGAATTGTAAATATGCAGAAGGAAGTATGTGTCTCCCAAAGTGTAGTTAACCTGAGTGAAGACAACCAAATAAAACTGGATCCAATGAGAAAAGCAGAGTTTGAAATGAAAAACCAGCCTGGAATATGATGCAGTCAGGGTCAAAATTTTGTAATTTATATTCATCAGTAACATTTTAATTACAAAAGCTGTGTGATAAAAATGGCCATTCTCGTGATTAAACCAAATAACATCACTTCCATCTTTGCTTTTTATCTTAATTTAAAATATAAATGTAAAGACAATTCTGTAAGACTGGGGGATTGTCTGTGTAGTGCTTGTAAACATTGTGGTTGGCCAATGAGTTAATATGCGTGTTATTAAGAATTTGGAGAATTATTATGTACTTTACATACTTTGTTTTATCGGTTCTAGCGCAGTGGACTTTGGCCTTAGGACTGCTGCTAATAATTGTAAGTTACATAATGCTTAGTATACTGATTACCACAAATGTTGTGTTATAAATGGACAGCTAAATCTTTGTTAGAAGTACTTGATTTATAATTTCATGCAACTAATATAAAATATTGTTCTTCATCAAGTATTAGAATTTTTTATACTTTATTACTTAACTGGTACTGAATATTGCTGACATATGTGAAAAAAATAGAACTATGAGTATTTAGTAGCAAACCTTAAAATTAATGTGCTTGGTATTAGTAAAGTGTTGTCAGGCAAGTAAAATTATTTTTTATAAAAAAAAGGAACAAGATATCTACTAATATTACACTCATGTTTTAATATGAAACTTTGATCAGACATGAAAAAATACTAATTATCAAGAACACATTTGTTAAAAGAATAAAAATTTTGTCACTTATAGTAGATATAACTGAAGCTTTGTATTCAACCTGTGTATTTTTCAGTTATCATCTACACAGACTGAGATTTTTCAATTTGCTGTGTCCAAGCTTATAGCACTAGGAGTAGGATGCTGTCAGCTTACTGTATCAACATACAACATGTTTCAAAATTTGCTATTCCACTGGCAAGAAGCACATACAAAGAAATTTTTTAACAGTGTTATATTACAACAGTTGTACAGAATGCAGAGTTACTCTGCTAAAATGTACAAAAACAAAAAGGAAGCATACAAACACCCATATTACAGGTTTAAACCTGTTTTAACTCAGATTACAATATGTCATAAATGGTACTACAATTTTATTCTTGGTAAAGCAACTTTTGGAACACAATGTATATAGGCACTTAAGCAAGGAGACAAGAGAACATCATCATCATCCACTCTCCTTACTTCACAGGAGTTTAGCTGGTTCTCAACAGAGTAATTGTCTCACTAAAAAATCACTTCTTATGCACTCTTCTGCCAAAAACATCATGTATTAAGTATGACTGCTTTCTGTGTTAGAATATATAGACCAGGGTGAAAATTAAGCAGTTTTAAACTTTTGTATAATTAGTTTGGAATGATACCCACTGTGAATAGGACTACAGGTAATGTATAGGTCTTTTCAGTTGCCACATTCTTAGAAGCTCTTCAATACATCTGGAGCTTCTTGCTGCTGCTGCTGCTGCTGCATGACTCATTAGATTTTAGGGGACAGTGTCTAACTCAAGAGCTTGCTACTCTTATGTACTAAAAGTAAGGCTTCTCTCTGTCAATCTACTTGACTCTGTAAATCAACATATTCACAAGACAGTGGTCAGCAAGGTGGGAAGAATATCCAGAGTCAGGGAAAATAAGATGTGACATATTCAGATGCTCCAAGTGCACAATTTTTTTAAATTTTAGTGCACACACACACACACACACACACACACATATATATATAGTATAAATTTTGATTTGCTAGACTCCAAGAACCACTAATCTTTGCCCCTGTTTATACATGCTAGTGCACAGGTGGAACTTTCTACACAAGGTCTCCAGAGAAATCTAGTAAATTCTATGGTGGTGGCACATGCTACCTCCAGGTGTAAAACAGGATAATATTTATTTGGCCTTACTATCACTCCTTAAATGGCAGTCTGCATCTACAATGAGAGGTACTTGTGGCCAGCAGGACTAGACCAGAACAAGGTAGTATGCTAGTAAAAATGCTGCCACAGTATTCATTAACTAATTATTAGTCAGGAAGTGTGTTGAGAAGTAACACATGAATGAAACCTGTAGGAAAGATTGGAAACTTTCACTTTCCAGTAAAATTATTTTTAAATTTTTAATTTCCACAGTTCAAGACATGTCAGATTTTGCTTGCTTATTTAATACTGACTGCAGTTTAAATATTGATTCACTATTTGAATTTGGGAGCATCTATTTGACTGTGGATTGAAATGGTCTCATCTAGGTGGCAACATGTGCAGGTGATATGATGCGCAAGTCAATTGTGTTCAACAAGAAAACACCAGATGTATTCTACTGCCCACAACGGAAACCAACAGGTTTTGACAAAATGATTGTTCAAGCTCGACCTCTAAACAAGTTATGTGAATATGGTGGAAACGGACTCCCAACTGACTACAAGAGCGATTGTTACAATGATATTGATGAGTCAGAATATGCCTGCAAAGAAAAGTATCGCATCATGGTGAGTCACCTAAGAAACTCACCAGAGTTTAATTGCCTTTCAGAATAATTTGTTACCTGGGGGTTGTAACACATTATGGGACAGAGAATGTGGACTGTTTTCATTCATATTATAAATTCTATTTTATAGATAAAGGAACACACATTTTCATATTACTATGTAATATAAAAGCGGTAAAAGAAATTTGAGACACACTTTTTTCTTTTGTAGACAATAGCATGCAGTGAACAGTTTACTTTCACAGTGAATGGCGCTTGGAGTGTGTAGTGAATTTTTAAGATATCTGTTAACATAGCCTGACTTTGGTGAGCTGTGTTTGGGATACACAATTTGTTGACTCCCACAACAATAATCAGGGCACATGAAATAATGGAATCTTATCAACCACTCTTTGCAAAACTTTCCTCTGAAAATTGTAGTATGAAATGTGATATCATCACCTTTGAATGACTGAATCTGTTTCAACAGATGACTCCACAAACACATCATGATATTGTACCTACCTAAATATCAATTCTAATTTCAACTTGTGAAACTCCCATACCTGCACAAACATGTAGCAAGAAATATCAATAAACGTGAAAGCAGTTGTTTACTACATGTTGTGTGTACATCACTTATAATACCTAGCAATGTGTAACTTTATGTTCCTGTATCAGCAACACAAAATTTACTTGTGATTTGGTTTGGTTTATTTGTTCATCCATTCAGTCACATATGTAACATTGGACGTGTCAATTACAGATTACAATTTATGACACATCATATAATATATGGACAACCATACAATGAATGGAAATGGTCTGTTTTATCTGCCCCACACTGTATTTTCATAAAATGAAACTGTATATTAGAGTTGTTAAGGGAGACATTAGATTTTGAAAGATGATGTGCAATTCATTTATGATATACAGGTAATAAAAATTCTGATCAGAACATAGCAGGTTTTAAATTTTGGAACATTTATTCTTTTGTATGAGATATCTATAATACTAAAACATGAAGAAGTAATTTCTTGAGGCCTTCGCTTTTCTGGGGCGTTATTCAGTGTCGATTGATAACTACCAATCAGCGCTGCATAGCTATGTCACTTCCTAGAAGAGCGAACATTTCACTTACACCAGGGTGGAAGCTTGAATCATGTAAATAATTTTTGTGTTTACATAAATGTCATATCAGGCTTCGCCTTACAAAGTTGAGGATTCCAAACAGGTATACACATATATATTTAGTGAAAATTTATTAACTGTTTTCTTTTTAATACACCAAACAAATGGGTAGCATTTTTCACTTCTTGTACTAAGAAGAGCTGTTTGAACATTGTTTACAGAAGCATTCATTGTGATATTATGTGGTAAAATTATAAAATTTTACTTTAGAATTTTGGACATTTAAAGAAGAATCCAGTGTAAACTTTTCTTCACTGTTATTATATTCATAAGTATATTGTTCTGAAGTATACATAAAAATGGTTTGCTTCATATATTATACAATACACTTAACTTTCTCACTCCACCTATGTAATGGATAGATTATTTTTTTGTAACACAGAATATGATATGTTACAGATTAATTTTCAGTGACAAATGCAAGAATGTAAGATTGTTAAAAAAGTTGTTACAAGTATAACTTCCAGTCACAGATGACAAAATAATAAAGATAATAATTAGATATTAGCTCCTTGTGTATGTTCCAATATATGAATAGGAATAATTAATAACACAAATAAGGATGTCACATATTAAAAATTAATGCCTAAAGTCAAAATTATATTGCTTTATGTGCTGAATAGTTTCATAAACATGCTATAGTAGTTGACTCAAAGAATCAGGAGTACCAGTACTCTACATTTTTAACAAAAGTAATATGCTTAACCTGTTTTGTTCCCCACAGAAACGGATCCGGAAAGAGCAGAACGTCGAAGCTGATTCATCAAGTGATTTCAGTTCCATGAAGTTTTAAATTGGTTTCTTAATAAAGAAACTATGTATCACAGTAATTAGGTATAGCATTGTAAAATATTATGTCTTTTTTGTTGTGTACATTTTCAGCTTTCTTCACCTGTATATCTGTCATTGTACCTGATGTTTTCTGCTGTCTTCATTTGCTGCACATTGTTGTCTCCTGTTTTGTTCTGTGCTACCTTTATTTAGTAGTACATTTCCTGCTTTTATCATATTCACTTTTAACTGGATTATCAGTGGGTGTGTTGTTTCAAAAGTTTTAAATTTTATTATCTATTTGTGTGGTATATAATTTAAGTAACCATATTTTTAAATTGTATCAGTTCTCTGCCTTGTTCATTTTCATCCTCATGTATATATTTTCTCATTCATTTAAATTACATTAATATTAATATGCCACTCTTGAGGAAGAATACAAAACATTATCATGTGTTCAAACTGGTCTCTCCAAGTCTATTTTTAACCTGTAAAATACATTATTGGCTTTATTTTTTATTGTTCACATCTGTAAGAAACTGTAAAATGTATAAAGAAGAGCCATGATAGTACATCCATCAAAGTGATTAGCTGTGGGTTCAACTGCATCCAATAAGTGGCAGGATGTCCTTGTTGCTATTATTTCCAAAAGGGCTGAAATGTCCCTCTGAAAGGTCTTGTTTAGGGGGTGCCAGAGGATCTTTCTGCAGTGGGTGGAGTAGCTAGAGAGAGAAACTGACCACACACCTCCACGTAGCCCTGACTTGTAAATGCGTATTTGCTATAAAATATTGTAAATTGTATTAAAAATCACTTCACAAGAAAATGTGACTTGAACTACTCATAAAAACTAATGTCTCACACACATGTAATGCAGTCTTTATTAATAAAATAATTGATAGAGTCTCTCCATTCCATATGGTCAGAGTTAGTTTTGGTTAACAGATTGTATAGAAACACCTGCTGATATTCCTGATAGTGTGTGTGTGTTTTTACTGCTGTCTTGCAGCTCTGTTTTACGTTCTTGTTAGGTTAGAACCCATATCTATGCTTGAATGCAATGATTGTGTACAGATTAAAATCATTATTCTTCCAAGCAGAAGTCAAACACATTCACTTTTCAAGATCTGTATTAATACTGTCTTCAAAATTTCAGTAGGCTACATAATTACATATGGAAATATTGTTTTATTTGGTAAATAGTTTGCAAGAACGCTTTATTTGGTGATTAGGTTACAAAAAAGCATCATACATGCATACATACATACATACATAAATACATACATACATATACACACATACATACATACATACACACATACATACATACATACATACATACATACATACATACATACATACATACATACATACATACATACATACATACGTACGTACATACGTACGTACGTACATATGTACGTACATACATATGTGCATACATACATACATACATACACTTAGACTATTTTTAGGCACATACACAATATTGCAAAAGCAACTATTATCTTTGTCTTATCTGTCTGTTCGCCTCTCTGCTTGGACAAATCTGACTCCCAGTGGACAGTTTTTCATTAAATTTATGTTTGTGATATTAACTAAAAATTGTTACACAAATTCAAGTAGGCTTAAAATTTTACCAAAATAAGAAGCGCTTTATATGAAGACCTATGAACATTTATAGGATTGGTCTTTATAATGGAAACACTGTGTTTTCTGTGAGGTATAGACTGATGCTGAAGATTGGGTTGATCTATAATTAGTAACAGGGCACATTTATGTTCTGTGTGTGATACAAGGTGAAGCCAAACAAACTGCTAAAATCTAAAAATAATCCTTGAGACAGGCTGTGTTCTATGTGAGGTGCAAGCTGAGGCTGAGAAAAACAGCTGACCATCAACATATTACACACCAACATGATCTTCTCGAGATCTAATGCTAAGATATGGTGAAAATTTATAGGGATAATAAAAAAGTGAAATCATCAAAGGAATTATGTCCTGTGGATATTACATTTTTATTTCATACTTGCACACATCAGTAATCAGTAATGAGTTTTACTGATATGCTTTGTGTAGCTGCTTACTTCAAATCACAACTGTGGCATTTTTGACACCCACAACTCCTCCAGTGACACCAGTGTTGCATTCTAAGTACAGGATGATGATCCAATTGTTATCCTCTCTTCCTCAGAAAATCTATTAGTTAATTAACTAACAGTGCCACATACATTCTGATAGAGAACAGTCTGAAACTTACCATGTAATAGTGCCCCATATTGTGTTTGACTGTGATGACACAAGGTGATGTGGCATGATAAATCAAGTATCCAATACGCAAAGGACAAGACACACATCACTTTCAGAGCACCCCAAATTGCACTGTGCAATCTCCTTGTGTTGAGAGTTAGAAGACCATGACTAATCATTCTGTTGCTTCAATTTTGGGTCAAATAAATGCATCCATGATTTATTTACCATCAAAATATGACCAAGGAATATGCCCCTCTTCCTTTGCCAAGCTAGAGATAGGTGTTAACAGCAACATGTGCATGGGTGTTGATCATTGTTCAACAAGTGGAATCAATTTTGCATTGTGTTTCCACTTTGCTGGATGTTCAATACAGATGAAAATAATACTCAGCTTGACGCAAAAAATATTACTTCCATTACAGGTGACTGACATAAAATGTTGTCATTGTGTTTCCATGTGGTCATATCAGTGGCAGTTTTGTTACTCTGCTGCATACTTCCACCTACCTTTCATACCATGAAGTCTTCCTTTGTGTGCGTGATACTCATATCCCTGCAAACAAATGGAACTTTATCACTGTCCTCACAACTGTGTGCTTAAACCTTGCACTTCTTCCTAATCCATAACAATCACATGTCACCACCACCACCTGCATTCTAATGTGTATTAGATACCAGTGCAATATACAAGGGAAGTTCATTTGTTCAAATGATTGTATGCCATAATGGAAACTTCTGCATTGCCCCTGAAATGAAGGTTTATTTAAGGCTATTACTGTTATATTATCCAGTTACAGTATCACATTATTTAGTCCCTTTTCTTAATGGACAGCTGTAATTTAATCCCTTCACCATAATTTTTACTAGTATGTTTTCGTCCAAATTCTAAAGTTGAATACATGTGGAAAAAGCAAATTTAGTACCAGGTAAAGTGAGTAGATTACAGTAGCATGTGGCATAAGTTATATCATAATTTACTTGATTGCAGATATTTACAAGTATAGTACATTATATGGTCATATTAAGGACAGACCCATTAGTTTGTTAATAAAGACAAAAAGAATTTTTCATGAAGATAGTCTTATTGATGTTTTGTTCTTAAATACCTTATTCAAACTCCTAGCAATTGAATACATAAATATGCACTTTTAATACACTAGAAGATTATAATTTATTGTCATTGATATCACTGATATCACTCATCAGGTTTGCTTACTCCAACCTTTACAGACTTCATTAAATTTGCTTTAATAACTCCAGTTGCATGTCTATCTGTTGTCATTAATAATCATGGTGCAGATTTTGATGCAAAATGTGCTTGCTTAATTTTCTCTCAATTAACATTAAATTACAATAAAATACCCTTGAGTACATTTACGCTTGTAGGTCAATTTAACCCTTAGTTGTCTTCATACAACCATTAATACTAGTTGTAATTCAGAGACACTAGATTGTTTAGAGGAGAGTAACACAAGAATAAATCTATGCCACAGAAAAAAATCACAAAATTTGACGTGGTTTTTTCCACCTCTGATTTGTCTATTTGATTCATAGCCCATTTGAAAGCATTCTTGGAACACCAGCCAGACTGTATTGTTACACTCATAAAACTTTTAACTTTATATTAACTACTAGACCTTTAGACAATGTGCACAAAGCAACTGCATACAACTAACATATTTGTGGATATTAATAATTGGTTCAAAGTAAACCAATTAACATTAAATTACAATAAAACATATTACCTGCAATTTAATATGAAAAATAGCTGGGATTGTGAATTGAAACCTAACTACCAGGGTAATTGCCTCAAAAGCTCATCAAATACAAAATTTTTAGGTTTGACTATCGATGGCTCCTTATCATGGAAGGCTCATATAGACCAAATGATGTCCAAATTGAATACAGCGTGTTTTGTAATTCGAACAATACATGCTATAATGTCTTTAGAAACATTAAGAATGGTCTACTTTGCATACATACATTCAATTAGAAGTTACGGAATAATTTTTTGGGGAAATCAACCATATAGTGATAAGATTTTTAAAATTCAAAAAACGGTGATTAGAATCATTACAAGTTCAAGACCGATAGATTCATGTAGGGAACTGTTCAAAAACTTAGAAATACTACACCTATATTCCTAATATATATACTCAATATCAATATATGTAGTAAAAAATAAACATTTATTTCATACAAACAATCAGATCTACAGTATTCACACAAGATTTAAAACCAACTTACATCCACCTACAGATAATTTAACAAAGTTTCAAAAGGGAGTGTACTACTCAGCAATCAAAATTTTTAACACCCTTCTGTATGAAATCAAAGACTTAGCCAATGATATATTACCGTTTCGGAATGCTTTGAAGAGGTTTTTACTTACAAAGTCCTTTTATAATAGTGAGGAATATTTTAATTAACAGAGATATTGCATTGAAATTTAAATGAACAATTAGTTTTAAGTACTTTAATGCTGTACTCTATTTATAACTAAGATTCTTCCAACACTATGTATATTATATTAGTATGTAAGTGACAATGTCTATATCCACAGGGTTGTATCCTAATTTGGATTTATAGAATGCAAATAAATTACATTACATTACATTTCAATGTTTCTCAATAGAATTACTATTTACATGTGAAATTATAAGTGCACACAAATGGTAACTGGTACTGTATAGACAATTTTTGTTGTGTGAATAAAAATAGGATTATTGGTATTGAATTCATACTGTATTTGACATACATGACACAATTTTATTAGAAACTCCCACATTATTGAGATTGAGTTTTTCATCTGTTATGACTTTTTTCCTGGAGGGAGGGGGGTGGAAGAGGTGGAGGGAGCAGAAATAAATTGCATTTTTTCTAGACTCTTACTTGAAAAATATTTAAAACAGTTAGAAAAAAGAAAAAATACGCTATAACAGTATCAATGCAATTAAAGTGAACAAAAGTGCATTTTCTTCAACGTGAAGACATAATAATTGGAAATGTTGACATAATTAATGATTGTTAATTATACCAGGCTGGTTTAATTTGAAAAGCTGAAATGAAATTTCATGTACCAAATTTGCATTTTGGTATCATTTTCCAGATGAGGCTTCATCCCCCAGGAAGTGAAGACGCTGAGAAATACGTCTCCAATAGCTTCGTCTACAAAGGAAAGAAAAGTGCTGCCTATGGAAAGAAACCTTGAAATTAAAAGCAAAATTAACAAGTGTGAAACAATATTTTATTTTTAGTAATTTTAACAGTCCAAAAGCATAGCTTGTCTAGCACTCTTCTACAAATAATTATGGTCATGGTGCTCATGAACTACATGTTTTTAGGCTCTGGATATTACGAAAATAAACATTTGGACAAATGCTATGCATTGTATATAACCTGAAATCATAATAATACCATTCTTACATTTTATATGAATCAATGAATTAAAATGTATTTGTATTTTATGGCTCCTCTTACATTTAAGTTACTTTCTTTTGTATTCGCTTATAAATGTGAACTATACAGTACTACTTCTATGCTTGAATCTTATGCATAATATTTAGGAATTTTGAGGTAATGAAAGGTGACAAGCCTTTAAAATCTGTAAAACTTCAGTTGAGTAACTTTCTTCTGTAATGGAAAATATAAACTTGACATCTTTATGAAGATTTCATTTACCATTAATGCAGCAGCAGTAAAATTCGGTGCATTTTCCTTACAAGTGCTATGAAGGTATATAAGGTTGAGATGTGGAGGTTCAGCTCCTCTACTCATTCTTAACCTGCGCACTACTTTGAGGTGAGTAGCAAACCCCATGCCTGCCCAATTTGCCTGCGGGGAAACAGCCCCCATTATTGATGGGATAGGAGTCTGGGTGGGGATCAGAACCAATCTGGACATTTTGGAGAAAACAATATCTTATTTCTGCTGTGATTTGAACCCTGGATTGTCCTGCCCATAGCACGCTACCCAAGCTCCTATGAAGAGTATTAGCATTTTGTTTAGTTGGAGATTGCTGTACCCTTGTGAAGCCCAGGAGTAAATATGCTGCTGGTTGTAACATTCAAAATCTCTACTTTTTGTTTGCACATTATATTAGCATTTTATACAATCCTCACAATTAATCCTGAACAAAACTGACTGGGTTGTCTTTATGGAAACGGACTCTGTGCCCTGTGACATAAGGTGATATTATATATATATATATATATAGTTTGCATGGGTTTGTGTTCAAAAGTTTTGAAAAATTCATAAGAATTAAATATTTGAGTGTCATGCTGCTAAAACTCACACTAATTAAAATGAATGTGCTGAATGCTAACAATATTTTTATGTGAATATCATCTGAGCATCTGCTATATGATGTGTAGCTTAAAATATCTGTTAATATTGACAGTTGTTTCTTGATTTTGATACTGATTTTGGAAAGTTCAGCATCACATGATAGGTTACTGTATATACAATGCCATGTAAGTCCTGACAGTGTACCTATTTCTTCAGCTACAGTATATTCAGGGTCATCTGTGTGTGCTGCACATTATCGAAATGTTGAATTGAATTTATTTACATTCCATGCTTCCAAAAAAGGTTAATACCTTGGATATAGAACAGGTCAGAAAAATATTATATATATAGAGTAGTAGCTGGTATACTACAACTGATTAAGCTTAGTTTATCGTTCTCTATTTACATTAAAGTGTTCTTCCACACAGTATAAAGTATGAGCATATAAATAATTCTTTAGAGCTTATTTAAATTGTTCAGGGTCATCATTTAAATTTTTGATACTTTGTGGGGGACTGTCAAACACTTTATGCCAGATGAATAGACTCCTTTTTGATACAATGATAAATCTGATGAAGGTTGGTAAAAGTTATATTTTTCTCTAGCGTTTATGCCATAGACAACAGAATTTAATTTGAACGAATTGTTGTTGTTAATGGCAAGTAAGAGAAGCAGTAGTATATATTGTATTTGTGGAGGTATAATTTTTAGATTCTTAAATAAATCTCTGCTTGAGTTTCTACTTCTTTAATAATTCTAATTATATTCTTTTGTACTTTAAAAATTTTTGTTTTATGTTAAGATTTCCCCCAAAATATTAATCCATAGTTCATAATGGAATGAAATAAGGGCATAGTAAATCACCTTCAGTGTTTCCTGTGACATGAAGGAATGAACTGATCTCACTGCATAGCAAGCTGCATTTAATTTGTGTGTAATTTGTTCAATATTAATTCTCCAAGAAAGTGTCCTTTCTACATATAATCCAAGAAATTTTGTATCATATGCTTTAAAAATTAATTTGGTAGCATAACTAATGTCCAGATGTAAATCACTATCGGTTCCATCTTCATAGGCAGGTGAATGAAGTATGTCAGTGGTAGGATTGTGCGTGGTATTTATACCTGGTTGGGTTGGAGCGGGGAAAGTGGCAGAGCCAATAGGAAGTAGTGTGCCCGTGCGGGGCAGTTAGCAGTCCAGCAGGTAGTGGAGGAGGGAGGGTGTATATAAGTGCTTGTGCAGGTGGGATTACTGTTGTGTGTTGGATGGCTGTCTCCTCTCTTTGAGTTTATGAAGCAGTGGCTTCCATGATTTGCTGAGATTGAAGCCCCCATCTC
>Ga0123357_10002371_pt1 | contig 20959 bp, 18 predicted proteins | sample TergutEmb28metaG_FD_89873 | JGI IMG/M metagenome (GOLD analysis project Ga0123357, IMG submission 89873) | Embiratermes neotenicus P4 segment gut microbial communities from Petit-Saut dam, French Guiana - Emb289 P4 | ecosystem: Host-associated > Arthropoda: Insects > Digestive system > Gut ... | reverse complement strand
GTAAAGACAAGGGGGAATAGGGGACCTGAGGAAAGGGCACTTTTTATTACACGGACAAAACTTAAGGGTTTGGAAAAAAAACAAGAAGGCCCAAAATCGAGGGTTTTAAGGTTTTTTTTTTTTTTTTTTTAGGGGGCTTGTTAGCAGAGACGGAACTTTCTAGAAAGGCGGTTCATCCCATGACTCCTTGGGCAGAAGACAATAATCTCTCTCCCTCTGGGCGTGAGTTACACATGCTAAGATTGTGCCATAGAGTGAGGAGAGGGAGGCAAATAGCTAGTCCCTTCTAGGCGCGTATGGGGGCCTGTAACAGGCCACGACAGCGGTTTGAGGAAGGGGTGTCATGTGATCAGGTTGACTTCCAGTGTTGGGGAGGCACAGTAAAATGATTAGGATGGTCGAACCAAGAACAAGATATGTTGGGCAAAGTTAGGGTGAGAAGATGTAAAATCTCTTCACAAATCATGAAGGGAAGACTACTTGGGAGACTCAGTCATAGAAGGGAGGATAATATTAAAACAGTTCTTAACAATATTGCGTGAAGGTTTGGAATGGATTTCTCTGTCTCAGGACAGGGACTGGTTACGATATGTTGTAAACAGGGGAATGAACATTCAGGTTTAATGAAAGGGGAAGGGGAAATTAAGTTAGCGACTGTCAGCTTATCAAGTACTCTGCTATATTGAGTTCGTTAGTTGTGACCAGTAAAGGAAACAGAAGGCAGCAAGGGTTGAACACATTTCCACCCGAAGGACGTTTGCAGGCAGACAGGCAAATTGAAAACTTCTCGATGACACTGTTCTGCAGGCAGAGGCCGAGATGGAAAACAGTCAGCGACTGCAGAGGGTTCAACAGGTGTGCCACCGCTACAACCTGGGGCTGTACAAGCACTCGGCAGAGCCGCCAAAATTCAAGCAACCACCCACTCCACAGTACAGTGTGTTCTACATAGACACGTAAGTAACGACCATTCAAACACAAAAGGTGTTGAAAGATAACAACTACTCTGATACCAAGAACATTAGACCTATTCTGATTTCGATATGTACATGACACGTGTAGCAGATGGTACACATCAGACCTCAACGCAGCCACCAATGGCATTTAAGCATTTGTCTCACCCTGACACTATGGCATAAATCCCAACGTAACAGAAATCTGTTTCATTTGTCTGTAGCCAGGAGATGACAGTTTGCTTCGCGTCGGTGTCTTGCAAATAACTTGCCAGTCAGAGTCTTCTCAAACGATTCAGGGAGAAGGGACTCTCCAGTCATGAGGTTTGTCCATCATCTCCCAGCTGCGGCGGTAAAAAAGCCATGTGACGTTTCTACCTCCTGATTTTAGTGCCAAAATGAATGTCGTGCGAACTACAGGGTTCGGCAGAAAGAACTCCCCTATTTGAGAAGCGAATAAATTCAAAACCAAAGAAGATACGGCAAATGTTTTTTCTATTTCTGGAAAGCACACAGAATGCCGTTTTATATCAATGTGTCTTGAACAAAACATCACTCAAGTGGCGGCCTTGAATATTGATAAACTGATGTGGCCTCTCTCGGTAGTTGTCCATGATCTTGAGAATCATTTCAGGTGTAATGGCAGCAACTTCCTGTCGTATCGCCTCCTTCAGAGCTTCCAAAGTTTTTCCTGTTTGTCTAAAGTTTGATACCCAAAGGTAAATCGTTTTCTTATCAGGAACAGCCTCCCGTCGACCAAGCGCAAACGGATGCGAATTGCACGCTGTGTTGCTACCGGCGACCCGCCATTTTTTATAAACTCCTCAGCAATAAAGGCTCGATGTTCTCCCAACCGCGCCATGGTATATATTGAAAACGGCACGTACACCGCTTTTCGACGACGCGATCCTCACTACTGTACGCGCTCCCCACCCGAAGCTATGCCCCTCCCAAATTGGGGCGTTCTTTCTGCCGCACCCTGTAGTTGTCTGGCTCAGCTGTATTTAAAACTTATACGTGGGTACTTAGCCCCCCCCCAAAAAAAGAGGAGGAACAGATGCTGGTGGACTTATCCAGCACTTTGAAACAGACTTCAAACAGGCAAATTCCATCTGATATTTGGAACTCATCGTTAAGTGTCTTGACAAATTTTTGTAGTACAGAATGTCGGTGACAATTTTTGTTAAACTTTCAAATTTTAATGTGTGAAAAAAACTGTAAACACTGACACATATAAGGAAGTCATCTGGTCCTGTGGAGAAACTGGCTTCAGCATTCAGATAAGCAAAAAATTCTTAATAAGGTTATATAACTTGTATTTAATGAGTGCTCTATAGCAGTTGTGCATCATAATTACATAAGGTAATCATTTTTATTTTTGGCACAACAGCCCCTAGCAGACCAGGGCCTCCTCATTCACGAGGTGTCTAGATCACACACAACGACGCATCACAATCGATAGGACTCCTCTGGACGAGTGATCAGCTCGTCACAGAGACCTCTACCTGACAACACACAACTCTCACGACAGACAGCCATGTCTTGTAGGTAATGCTACCATATCCATCGAGAAACATGAGCAAAGAACACAAAATTTTCAACTACCGACTGTCTATAGCAAGACGGCCTGTTGCATGTTTATTCGGATTACCGAGCAGTAAGGGGCGAATTCTGCACTCCAGTATAATGGCACTGCCTGACACACGCAGTTGAAAGTTGTTGCACTTTACATAATTTTGTTAGTAGACGAGCTGGCTGCGTGTTTGAAGATTGTGATATGGATGATTCGAAGGAAGACTACGCATATTTGCGTCCAACACTTCGCTCTTAATTCTTGGTTACTGTAATCTTTCAGAGTAATAATGTGAAATGGCCGTCTACTTTGTACTTTACAAATAAATATGTCACCATGAAACATTTCTGCACACGCACTAACCGTATCTAAGAACAATATGCTGAAATACTTCCTACCGATCTGACGTCTTTGTTAACCCTGCGGGCAGGTTAGACTACCCTGGGTAGCTACGGCCGCGTGTTGAATACTCGTGCAGTTTGGCTGGCATTTCTGCTGCCAGCGGTCACATCGCCTCCCGTTGCCTTAAAAACGCTGAACGCTTGGTTAATGCAGGCAAAGGCGGCAGTCGAAACGCTCACGTACTCCGCTCTTAAAGAGTGGCAAGTGCGGTTGGCAGTAGGGAGCGCAGAGACTTCCGTCTGTTTGGACCGCTTCAGAAGCACTTGGCTGACAAGCGATTTGCGAGAGACGTCGACATGAAGCAAGCTGCTACCTCCTACTTGCACGCACTTGACACAGACTTCCCCTACGCCGGGATATAGGACTGTGGGATAAATATTTAAATGCCAATACTGACTACATAAACAATACACACAATAACAGAATACTTTAAGCTGTGATCTGAAAGATGAAATTGAGTGCAATACAAGATAGAGACCTTGAATTATTCTCATTCTTCAATACATTCAGCTCATAAAAGGCGAAAGGATGTGACATCACATTCCGTTTATATTCGCCGCATTTATCCTACACTATAGAAGAGGAATGACCTGTGAAAATAAAAAGAAATCTAGTAAATGTCATCCCAGTTACGATTTACACAGATAGCCATTCCGCTGATCCACTACTCTAACACATTACATTCCGTGAGGGACATCTGACGTCACGTTTTCAGAAAATATACACCCTGTGAAACTGAAAACATGCGTAAGGACAGTAGTGTAGAATACGTTCGGAACCTTCTTCGGGAAAGTCGACATGTAATACCCACTGACACTGACTGTTGTTTATTCTTGCCATTTTCTGACCCTACTGGTAATGAACATAGGTTCTGCAGCTGATATGCATTGAAACAAAATAACGACAGCCTTGGGCTTTTTTCTTTTTTTTGCAACAGCTCCCAGTGGGCCAGGGCCTCCTCATTCACGAGGTTTCTAGATCACACCCAACGACGCACCACAGTCGGTAGGACTCGTCTGGGCGAGTGATTAGCTCGTCGCGGAGACCTCTATCTGACAACACGCAACACTCAGAACAGACAAACATCCATGCCCCCGGTGGGATTAGAACCCACAATCTCAGCAGGCGAGCGGCCGCAGACGTACGCCTTAGACCGCGCGGCCACTGGGACCGGCTTAGACAAATTAGGAACTCATAATAATCAAATAACTCGAATGCAACAACCGGAGATTCATGAAGGAACAGAAAAGGCGAACAGAAGTACTTAGTGCCGTAAGTCACTGTTTTGTAGAACCTGCAGAGGTCCCTTCATTTTGACAGAAACTGCACAAAACCAGCCGACAGATTTCACACTGTACTTCGAAATTTGTTTGATCTTGCTCACGGAAAAGGAGTCTTATGAAACAAGTATGCGGACGTTCAGTGTAGACTACAGTATACGTTTTAGATAGATCAGGAAATATATGCACAAAGTAACAAATCTGCCATATTTGCTCACTTATGTTAATTAGTGTGCCAATAAGCATATTGCTGTACCATGTCAACAGTATGACTTACTGGCGGGTTACGTTTGCAGGGAACACAAACTAACATGGTGTCCTATCTACAAAGCAGCTTCTACCACATGGATGTACAACCTGTGTTTGTTAGCGGGCTACAGGGAGGAATACATTGCGGAGAATCACAAACAGCTGAACCAGCTGGCGCGGGATGCCTTCCCAGTACTAGACAGCATCGAAGCTGAGCAGGTACTTTATGCAGCTGTTAATCCGACTAAAATTGTGTATGTAGGAGTATTTCTACTTCATCTAAACAAACGCAGTGCATGAACACCCAGATGAATTTGTGCTTTTTGTGCGCTAGGAATCTTAAGCTGGGGGAAAACCCGATTGAGCCGTTGCTAGAATTCGAGGAAAACCCACCGCTTGCTGCATGTATGTGCCTGCTGCTTTAGCATCGGTCTCTATATCCTGCCCCTCAGAGTCCGTTTATGTGTTCCACAAACAGGGACATTTCCCAAGGCGGTATTAATTGGTCAGGCCTCATAATGAAGACATAATGAGGTTTCCGTCACGCAGAATGTATTTTTTTTTATTCTTCAGATAAACTGGCATCCGATATAATGTGATCACTATAGAGATTAGGGTAAAAGTGGGATGATCCAGGGTTCGAATCCTGGCAAGGGGCAAGGATCCAATAGTTCATCAGCCGTTTAACATGAAACACGTAACTACCATCTTGGGTCACACGCAGTATGTTACGCTGTTCGTGTGCATAACAACTGATAAGCTCGCCTAACAATCACATAAAACTGGGCTACATAAACTGATTGGTATATATTGAAATACGTCCAGAACACAAGGGGTTAAAAAAGCAAGAAAAGTAAGATATCGTATTCAAGAGAATGCTATGCCAAGGGACGATAATTTACGCCAGCCCATATACTGCACTGGATACTACACTGACGAATAGAGCCTGTTAAGCTTTGCACCACTTATTTTATCATATTTTATCCTATTTATTATTTTCCGGTTTATATTTTAATGCGAAACACTGGATTATACCTAAAAAGTCTGTTAACATAACCTAAAACATGTATACATGTATATTAATCTGATTTCGCTTATTATTCCGTTTTTGGAATAATAAGAATTGTACTTATTTTACAACAACTGAAAGCTTACTGTTTGTAAGGAGAAGCCTCTCCCCTTTTTACTGTTTTGGTGAACCAGTGCCCTACTGGACGATGACCGATGTGGACAGCCGAAACACACAAGTTTTGATGTTTTGTTGCCTTGATGCACAAATTCAATTTGTGCATTAAGTTGGTCAGTTACAAAGATTATACTGAGATGCACGGTCAACAAAACATCAAAATTTGTGATGCAAAATAATTAAAGCAAGTACACCAATAAAAGAACACCAAGATAAAATTGTATAAGAATAATGCAGCCATCTGGTATAACAAAATCCTCAGGATTAAACAGAATTTGTGTATTAAGTTGGCCAGTTACTAAGATCAAACACACAAGATCTACATAGTTTTGTTCATCGGATAGAAAAGTAATGTTTGGTTGGTGAGATGTGCGCAACAGGAGGATGTCACCCAAGGCAGTAAACTTACTGAACTTGCAGGCCTTCCTCAACACCCTGACACTGCTGGTGGTCCGGCATCCGTTTGAACGACTGCTGTCAGCATACCGAGACAAGCTAGAGAACAGCATGATAGGCGCAGAACATGGGACGGCCCATTTCTACGCCAAGTATGGCAGTCGTATTGTGGCGAAGTATCGGCCAGGAGGCAACAAAACCCGCACGCAGTTGTTACTGAAGCCCGGGCAGTACTTGTGGAACCCAGAGCTTCCCGAGCCCGCGGGCTTCGAACCCACATTCAAGGAGTTTGTTAGGTGAAACAGATTGTGTTACACAGTACCCAGTGCATTCAGACGAATACCTGTAAGAACAAAAATTATTTTAGTAATCATGTTTTAAAAATGAGGTATACATCCATGATGTATTACTGCAGAATAGTTCATGAGAGCAACAGTGGTACTATATAAAGCTAGATACATATAAATAGTTCTGTAGAACACGATGAAAGTAATTTTACTGTAATTCTACAGTTCTACAATTTTATCTTACTTTCTTCTGGGACATAACTTGGAGAAACCTGCTGGCTGTTCAGGGTAGAGCAACTTTTCTATCCTGAAGACGGTGGTAGCAGGTTCCTCCGAAACGTTTATCTACCCAACTACACGGAACCATTTATCGAAACACCGTTATCTACTAATGACCAACACAAGAATCCATCATGTCGTGCAATTTTACATGTTTTGTAAAACGAAGGTAAAGTTCACCCTGCAACATGCCATGAAGACACGGGCGGGGGGATGTATGGCTCTACTCTTAAGGCTCGATGCTAGATGGGGGTGGGTGGTCAGCACAACCCCCTGGCCGCTTAACCACCGGGAAATACGTGGTACTCATTGTACAGGACGCTGGCAAAGACCCAGGGCTGGTCTGTACAGATGTGGGAAACACGCCCCAACGGGCTTTGAACCCCGAACCGTCCAGCCAGTAGCGAGTCGCTATACCGACTGAGTCATCCCGGTCCAGTTTATATCTTCTATACAGAACTCAGGGTAATTCACACTTGCCCTACACAAACACAGTCTGAGGTAGTTAGAGAACAAGGTGCTGGGATGTTTGAACCTAGGAGAGGACATAACACGAGGGGTACAGCTACTTAGTAGGAAGGTTCATAAACTGTACACTTGACTAATAAAGAGGAACTGAAACAGCTCCACTGGGGGATAGGTGATAGAGATGTCATGGTTCAATTGGCACCAGTAGTAGAGCATAATTTCTCTTCTTCAAATTGCCCATACCAGCTATGGGGTTCACCCAACCTCGTATCCAGTACGTACCTGGCACTCGCTCCTGGGTTAATAATAATAATAATAATAATAATAATAATAATAATAACAATGTACAAGTACAAAACATATTTCTCAGGCGAAATAACATTACATGTAGCACAACTAGTACATACAGAAGAGCTGCAACACTATATACCCTAGAAACATGGTTTGTTTCAAGTATATAATTATAAATACCCTGCATAAAGGTGATAACAAGCTAACAGTAATAATAATAATAATAATAATAATAATAATAATAATAATAATTTGAGTCTCCATTATCTATTGCCTGGTTCCCCAGCTTTAAAGTGGCTGCAGCACTGACCTGTACCTGGTGTCCAAATGAAGAATGCATGGAGGTATACCTGCATTATACTTACGAATATGTCCTTTGGGGGCATAAATACCATAAAATTTGACAATGGCCATAATGATATTTCTCATTCTACTTCCAGGTACCTCATTGACCTGGAATTTGTGTACTCAGATGACCACTGGATTCCCTTCTACTTATTTTGCACACCCTGTCTCATCAACTATGATATCATTGTTAAGGTGGAGACAATGTTGAGAGATCAGGTGTATGTAATACGTGCTGCTGGACTTCAGGGGCTGATACGTCCCCGTTGGAGGCACAAAATGTACAGCAAGGAGAAGGAGGAAACATCAAAACAGTACTTCTCACAATTAACAGAACAGGAAGTGAAGAGACTGTATGAAAAATATCAACTAGATTTTGAATTATTTGACTATAACATTGATGATTACTTAAAGTATGCTTCAGGGGAGTGAGAAAATTAGATTATTTTTAGTGTTTAATATGTATATTAGACAGATGCTGGAAAATAGTATTAAGGAAAACAAAACCCATAGTTTTTGTTCCTTAAAATGGACAACATGGCAGTCGAGTGACTAGTACTCCCTCTTCGAATCCTGGAGATTTCTGTTTCAAATAATGGCCCATATGTCTTCCACCCTGATTTTTCATAGAATTCTCCAGTATTTCCAGGCAAGTTCACAGATAATTTCTCTAATTTAGCTATGACTACTTCATTCCACATTTTTTTTAATCTGTTATTCTCTACTCAACATAAAATTCCATGTTATACAGCCAGAATTATTGACAGTCTCATTTATTCACCATGTAGTAAAGATGCAGTACCTACACAACACTCATGTTAAGCAAGTCCCTGTGACCATGGCATGACACATCCTGTGGCTCTGAGAATGGAGCAGATGGGCAACAGACATGGAAGGTAGCTGCAAATATACTGAATGAGCCATCATGAAAAAAGACACCAAGTGATCAAGCAAATTTGGGGTTGGATGGAGGGCTAATTCTTCACCCTAACATGCTCCATTTTATAATAGCCTTGGAACTGGTGGTGTTGATCTTAAGGAGACAGGCTGGGAGGTAAAACTGAATCAGAATTGTTCTATTGGCAGTGTTAAATATTCAGATTATGCTGCCACAGTATTAATTTTTGTGCACAATTCAGGACAATTACTTTATTAATATGACATAACCCACGCAAAATTTCTTAACTTTTTCTACATAAATATGGCATCAAACACAAGGCCACAATGGTACATTGAAACTGTACTATTATGGATCTCTTCAGCACAGTCTACAATGGGTCACAGTTGTCACTGACACTCTCAGGTATGTGTTGTTCCATTAAGTAGATATGTGCCATTCAACAGTGAATAGACCTGTGTAGGCAGCAGTTATTTTTCCAAATTTTTTGTAAAATAAATTTTATTCTACTGGAATAATGTTAAGTGCTTATTTAATACAAAAATCTTATAAATATTTCCATTGACCCAAGAACAGTAAACAATTCCTCTAAACTACACAGACATAATACAATTTCTGGATGAAAATGCTGTTATTGATTCCCCATGTATTTTTTACCAGTATTGGCCTTACATCACTTATTTCAAAATCCTCTGTAATCCACTTTAACATCTTCACTTCCATGCAACAGAAATACTGTATCTGGTTCACTCTATATTAATACTAGGACTGTGATTGTAGGCCCCTGTATAGCCTGTCATCTATAAATAAATAAGTGTACTTAACTTTATGTACTTCTAACCACCATGGCAATTTTACCTCATATAGCATAAAGCCCCCACAACCCTCCACCATTCCCCAGTGAGGTGCCAGAGTTGCATCTGAATACATTAAATGTGTAAAAATGGTTTTGGGGAACTTTAACAGATGGTTGGTAGTTAACAATGATCTGTTTTATAACTTCAAAAAGAACTCTTTTCAAAGCTCAACTTACTAAGAAAAATTCTAAATCTATAAATCCGCTGAAAGAAGGAAGTGATTTGATACATTATGGCCTTTCAAAATCTCTGGAATCAAACCATGGGCAGTTACTTATAAATGGCCAGTTCTGCCTGTGTATAACACTCAACCTTTTTCTTGGTTCTGGTTCCATGGTGCCAACACAGTACTATTTTCCCAATCCCACCCCCACCCCCCTCCAACCCCAACTCCCTGTTAAATTATCCAGACAATATCAGATGTACACAAGTAAATGTGATGATTCTTGGACACAGTGACTGCAGACAAATCAAACAGTGAAACACAATATCCAAGCAATACTACTGCTAGAACTGTATCACATATTGTTTAAGCAAACATATACAAAGGCAAAGCTAACATTTTCAAAGTAGAAGGTAGAAGTGGATAAATAAGGCAGTTACAACAGACCATGATGAAACAATGGATGACCAAAAAAAAATCTCTTAACCCAGAAAGAGAAAAATATGTAGGATGGACAGGCAAAGTCAGGAGTCTGTTGCCAGTGTAAGAAGACAGAAAGCAGAATGAGACTTGCCAGAATGAAAAGACATGAACTAGATGAGCTGCTGAGAGATCTAGATACATAAATACAAGATGTTCCATTATCCTTTATTTGGCAATGTCATTGTTTATGGGTGTGCACACTACTATGAAACAATGTGGTATGCAACAGAGGAAATATGACAAAATCTGTGTATTATGACATGGCAGTACCAACCATTCCTACTTCAGCAGTCAATGATAATAAATCTAAAATGTTCACCCACAGTACATTTCTTAACACGAACATAAAAATAACAGGCAGCAAGAGCACAACTAGCAGGTGCAGGGACACTAAACAACATGAAGGACGAAACTGGTTACTCACACACAGTGCACTGAAAATTTAATTTATGAAGTGAAAATATGAAAAATGCCACAAGATACTTGATGTTCTCATGTAGTTAATATTAAGATCATAGACTTTTAGTCTGGTATGTGTATACCAACATTTCAGAAAATCCTGTTGCCTGAACCTTCAAGGGAGAAGTACACAAGAATGGAGTAGCAGCTTACTTCAGAACATCAGTACTTTCCCATCAAATTATTCAACATGGCATCCAAGAACAAAAGAATGTATAATTATATTACTGAACACTTGAGTGAAGAACTTATTCATGTTGTGAGCTCTTCTCAGGTGCAAAGGCATGAGTCTGCTCCATAGAAGTAACTGTCACTGACTTTTAACAGTGATGACCCTGTGTTACCTAACAGGTGCTCAGCTACTGTCTGTATGAGGACATCTGTCAATAAGAACTGGGTGTAAACAATAAATGGGCAATAAAATACCTACCTGCACTACATAACAAAAAATATTATGCCTCATAATATTTTTTTCCACCTTAAACCAACAAGTAATTTGTTCAGTGTATAAAAACGATGTTAAAAAATATAGCCGTTTGAAACAAATTGAGGTGAAGTGAAGTTGCTACAAACTGTGCAGTGGCAATATCTACGTGTTCATATGAATGTATGGAATGGAAGTGTGGACATAACTAAGGCAGATATTAGTACACGACAGTGACAGAGAGAAGTCTTTTATGAGTATAAACAGCTATGACACACAGAATTTTTAAGACAATTACCTTGGATATAACACAATAACATGATATGGAATAGTTCTCAGGATGGATGAAGACAGAATCTGACAGACAATTCTGAACATTGAAGTAAATGAAAACTCTCAAACAATACTATCAGGATGGGAACCAGTTAAGAAAGCAGTCACACAGAAACAGGGAAGAATATGGGAAGAAAATGAGACAGAAGAGCTTTGGAAAGGCAAAGACACATGGTTGCTGAAGAGCACAAAGGAAAGATGGAATGGTGACAGATGATGATACATGTCAAATCAACAGAAAAATTAACCTTGGTAACTTTATTATACTCACATTACAGAAGAAATATTAATGTTGCAGTAAATACAGACCTACCTGTGCTAAATACATGTATCAAATTACAGTTTTAAACCTGTCAATTCTTCTTGTTCTTTAAAGAAGGAACTGTCTTGTTCAAGATGTAATACATCAAACTGATATAATAAAATAAATTACCGGATAGGCCCAACTGTAAAGCAACACCACTTCTGCACACAGTTTCTGCTAGAACAGAATCTATGACAAGTTCACCTAATACAACTTTATGAAAGAATATGTTAGCAATATAAGGTCCGAAATAATTTGGAATAATTGGTAACTGACACAATTTAAATAAACTTACAAGTTATTTTAGATTGCCTTGATGGTGTATACAGGTACAAATATTTTAGATTATCAAGTTTAGTCTCAGGTATGAATTAAACAGTGACGAGGTGAAACTGAATAAAATACGAGGCTGTCATGGCTGTGAGGAATCAAGTATGATCTTCAGGATGTGATGCAATGTTGCTTAGTAGATAAGTACCAACGTTTCATGTATTAATTTGTTATGAAGACAGTAAATTACTTAATCTATCAGAAGACTGTAATCTCAGCCTGTTCAACCCCCACAGTGCAATACTACAGTAAATTGTGTGTGAATATGAAAGTACACATATAATAAAGAAATAACATGATAATTAGAAATACCATAGACACAGGCAAAAATGGCATTACCAATTAGGGGAGAAACTTTTTAATAAGATTTTCCCTTTCTTTGCCAGCAATTCCTAGAATTACAAGACTGTACTGAGGCCACAGAATGCAGTTAAAGGACAGATGACATGACACTACATGAGGATACCTCCTTGTTGTCAACAACTGAACCACTGTCCAGTCCCAGTTGCCCTCTGTCAATAGTTCTGAAGTGCTAGTCACTAGAATATTATCCCTACAATCGTGAACAGAACAGAAGAGTGAGAAGAAAGTTCAATGGAGGCAGGCTTTCAAGGGAGATGTGGAAGGAGCAAATCCATGCCATTTCTTTCTGTGGTTTCATGGTATCCTACACTTAAGTGTGATACAGTCTGCAAATCTTCCCATCTGCAAATACCTACAATACAACTGAATGCCTGGCTGAGAATGAACAGAAAACCTACCCACAGTAAGATCCCTGTGTGCCAGTGCACACTCAAAAGATCACATACAGGACATGTAAGTAAACATCCACCCATTTTACACCTCAGCATTCAAGGATGGTGATAAACCAGCTCCAGTACCAGGTTACTGAACTTCAAGAGAAAAATCCTCCCATTGGATATGGTGCTTGGTATGCCACAAAAAATGGTATGAATATCATGAAATTGGGGGTGGGGGACCCTACACACCTGTTCAACATCAAACTATGCTAAACTACAATGTAGCCATTCATGTTACTGACTAACGAATCCTAATTCAAGACACTTATTGTATTAGCAAAAGCAGGATGTTCTGCAGTTTGCTGAAATCACAGTTTCTGTAGAAGCCGAATCACACAGAGCATGCCATGCCCATGCCACACCCATGCTGTTCCCCTGCCATGCCTTTCGTGAAAGTCCATGTGGTAGCCAGAAATAGCTGAACTGCTAGTTCAACAGTTTAACAGGTTGTCTTTTTTGTAGTGTGCTGCTACCACTCTTTTCCTCGTCCATGACAAACGTTGTTGGATTTCACACTGGCCACCTGCAACCGAGATTGGTATGCGTTTGATAACAACCTTTGTGGAACTCCACGTGGTAGCTGGAGAAAGCTGAATGCAGGCAGGTAGCCCACAGGCCATCTCTCGACAGACATGCTGTGCCATGGCCTTGAGAAGAACGGCATGGTCGGAGCATGGCATGGGCGCAGCATGCCAAGTGTGAATCAGACATGGCCGCACTGTGTAAATCAAATGGGGAAGACACATTCCAAACCCTTAGCAGCACAGCATGGCAGGGGAACGGCATGGGCGCAGCATGGTTATGGCATGCTATGTGTGAATCAGCCTTAATGGTCAAATGGAAACCAGATCATACAGAAAAATGTGATTGGTTATCATCAGTGCAAAGAAAATGGTAGTGTTTTGGGGGTGTACTATAAAATTGTCAAACACCAGACAGTTTTTTACATACAGGCAAACAAAATCAGATGAATGCCAAAGACTGCAGTCAGCAATACTACAAGTTATAAAATGTACACTACCATCATTCTGGCACATTCATTCCCTTTTGTCTGTCATGTAAATCATACAATTTAAAGCATTGGAAACTGAATGCATTGTATTTTTCTCCATATATACCTTTTATTCCTATAAATATTTATCAAGGTATGTTTGAGACCCAAACTGATACATGTGTCGACACAAACTGATCATTACTGTTCTCTTATTTTAACCGAAACCTGAATCTTTCAAAATATGTCACGAAAATCAATTGTGCAGTTGTCTAATTATGACATGCAGAGGGACATGATTATGCTAACAAGAGTACTGCTACAGCTATTAGTTGCAAGAGTGCCAAGAACCACAACTGAAAATTTCTTTTCAATAAAACCACTTTTTACATAAACCATCAACAATTGTCCAACACACAACTAAGGTGTAAATTTGTACAGTACATGAGACTGCTATTGCTGAATGAAATACATACATCATGTTTTAGTTATCGGAGAGAGATTTAATCCCTGAATAGTTGAAACTATGGTCACAATGAAATGGTTAGATTGTGTGTACAACCACACAAACATATCCCAAGATAAAGGTCCAACTTAACTGACCTCCACACATACAAGACTGTTACCAATATTGACTTTCACGTGCTGTGCACTGCACTGCTGTGATGGCACATTACATGCAATATGGGTGCACAAACATTCATGCAAATACCACACCTCTTACAACAAATACATTGGCAAACAAATTTGCCTAATAAAACACAATTCTTGATAAGTGTCAAATATCTACATGCTTTGGCAGTCGTCATGAATTGTGTTTTGTGAGGTGCATTTGTTGGTTGATGTACTGATTGTAAGAATATGCATGGTATGAGTAACATAAAAAAACCACTGCCCTTAAGTTACAATCAGCCTACCATGACAATAAAATTTAATATTTACTTATCTGGTCATAAAAGTATGAGTTTTATATGAATAATTCATCATGTACAAATAGCATAGAACAAAACACACTACATTGTGTGCCATAACGTCTCATTGCACTCCTGTGGATGCTGAAATGAGACATAAAACTCTACTGTGTCAGATATAAGGTTACCTCAGCAGTGAATATTATGTTTACAGTATGCAGGGAAGAGACATCTTTTGGGGTGGTACCTATTTACTGAAGCAAAAAGGTAAAGTGATCCCGTTACAGGCCCAGTGTGGCTCAGAGGGTGGGTAGAGGTATTGCTCTACTCTTCCATGACCACGGCACTAGAAGGGGGTGAGTGGTCAGCAGCATGCCCTGGCCACACTTTACCCCCGGGAAAGACCCGGTACCCATTGTACAGGAGGCTGGGTGAGCCCTAGGTATGGTATGGACAGGCGGAAAATCTCGTCCCCACTGGCATTCGATCCCGGACCGTCCAGCCCGTAGTCAGTCACTATACCAACTGAGCTACCCCGCCCACATTTACTGAAGTAAATGTTGTAATTTCCCAATAGACCAACTGTTAATAAAACTCTACTGCATATGTGGATGACAAGGCCACTAATTATGCTCAAGTATTCTCACAAAGTTTGGCTCTCTATCAATAAGCCATACCATCATGCAGGTAAATAATACAAACAAAGTGTCTGTCACTGTGATTATTTTTATCCTTTATTTCATCACTGTATTTAAGTCAAATCATCTTGTTTTAGTCACAAAGTTCCATCACCAAGTGACCTGTTTCTGTTTTGCTATTGTACTTGTCCATTAGTCTGTTTGTTTAAGGTCATCCAATCTTTAGTCTTCTGAGACACTGATGGCTATGAAGTTGGTCTGATTGTAGAACGTCACTGACAGTGCACCAGTTTCTTCTTGACTGCATCCATGCTGGGTTCTTCTATAATATTAATCTTTTATATTGCTTTGTACAATTATTCACTACAAATTACTGGTAATTATATTTCAGCCTTATTACAAGTCAAAATTTTAGATTGCAGTCTTAATTGAGAATCTAACCATCATTCTGAAGGTCATGTCTATATAAAATCAGGTTCTGAACAAACATATGCATCCAACCTGCCTGTAAGTAGATGGTCTCTCAATATATGTGTAACTTCTGAATATCACAGTGTAATAAAAGCCACACTAACAGCACCATCTGTTCTGCACTCTGACAGAATCCTTCAGTTACCAGTCCATCAATAAATACATATATTTCTTGCAGATAAAAGTAATATTTGGCTGTTTTCACTCTGTTATAGAATGGCACTGGATTTTAGCGCGCGCGCGCACACACACACACACACACACACACACACACACTTGGCTTACAAATAAATATATCTAACTCACTATGACATTTCTAATAAAATATTTAAATACTGCAAACCATATTTACAATATATATAGTTATGGGCACAACATTTTCAATGAAATGACCATGACAAGAGCTACAGGAGAGATGACAGCAAGAAGTTCATAACAGAGATGACAATAGAGGGGGGGGGCAAGGTACAGCATAATTTAAAAGTAGATGGTCACTTTTACAAGTACTTATGTACCTTGTTTATTTTACTGTTCCATACAATACTATGCAAAGTGCATTGTACGTAAACACTCCAAGTATTCCGTATGCAAACTTTCCGTTGCACTGCTCATCCCATGGTTTCTCAGTGTGGTATGCAAATTTATGTAATGGCTGACATTGTGACACTGGATGCTCCAAATAAGACTTCTCATTTTTATATTACATTTCATTACACATACCTTCAGTACATATGCACACATTCTCTCTCTACATACACTGCATGTATATACAAGAGTAAATTGCAACCTTATCACCAAGGCCAGTATTATGTGTAAATATTTATTTTCAACTCTGAGTCTATTAATAATAAACTGTGTGTAAATTCTAATCTATAATTGTGAACTCTTCCAATTAGGCCAATGAATGCCTCTTTGTTATGGAAAACAGGCACATTTCATCCCCACATGGGTTATAAATAAAAAGGTTTATTTTTGAGCAGATCTGTTTTCGTGCAATAGCCACAGAGTTATTTTATCACAGAGTACTTAAAATGATTCAGCTTAAAGGGGTTCATGGCCAAAAAAATTTAGAGAAAACCTGGTCTACCACACAGGCCACCGTAGAAATAAACATAAAATTTTAGAGTTTATGGCTTCCTGAGATGTCACACTGTGTTGTTTGATAGACAGTTACTATACTTGCAGCCTCCATTTTGGGTTAAAAGCAATGTAATTAATGACAGACCTCACAGTTATTACACTAACAATGCACAAAAACTGAAGCACTGTCAATGTTAATTCTAAAATTTTAAAACATTTAAATGAAATAGTGGATGTTGCAACAGTTGTCTCGTCATAAAAATGACAGCATTTTCTTGGGCCACAGGCTGATGTTTCTTTGTATCTTATTCAGAATGACAATAATAAAGATGCCATTGTACAAATGACAGGAGAGCTGCTGCCTGTGCACATACTCATACTCATGACACTCCATACCCTTACCCAACTTCCCCCTGCAAAAGCAAAGTGAGATTTACTAAGATTGCAGACCATGGAAATAAAGTTCTGAATTCACATTGTAAGAGAAACCAGAAAAGAGGAGAGATATGAAGTTCTGTCAGCAGGCACAATAAAGATTGCAGTCTGCTTGGACATGATGCCCCACACACTTTAAAGTGGTAGCACTGTAGAAGAGAGGTTAATGGAGGCAGTGAGTTCCTCTGAAATTTTGGTACCTCTCTATTACAATACATGGTGTGGTATTTCAGAAGATTGTAACCTTCAGAGACAGAGGACAAGAGTACTGAAAAATGGCTGATTACACATGAAAGTACTTACACATACAAACTTTGGAAGAAACATTTGTGAAACCTGAAAAATATCATGTAGTCAGAACGGATGAAATAAAATTCCAAGGCATAAGCGAAGACAAGAATGAAATACAGGCTCAAACAAGGAAGACCTATAAGAAGAAGATGTAAGGGGAATGGGGAAACAAAGATACATAGAAGAGGCTATGCTTAAGTAAGTAATGGCTTATGTCAGGAGTCGATATCCATGATTTCAGAGACAATACACTGATTATTCTTGCAGGAATATAATACTAAATTAATTATCACACTAAGAATGTATGTATGTTTTAGATGGCTTATGTTGATTTCAATGCAATTCAGTAATGTCACACAATCAAACAGTTTCTGGAATGAATTCTTTATTGCATAACAACACTTAACTTCCAATCAATGTTGTCCCCTTCAAGTTAGTCACCCCTTCATTTAAAGCATTTTGTTAAGTGTAATGCTTTAAATTTTGCAAGCAGATCTTTGATTTTGCTGGAATCATGGTGATATCATTAATCACCTTCTCTTTAATGCCACCTTGAGTTACCAGAAAATCAATCACACAGAAGTATATGTGGTGAAGAGGGTGGGAGTGGGATGACAGTCATTTTGCTTTTATCCATAAATTCACATCCTTATTAAGCAGAATGAATAGGTGCATTGTAAGGCAGAGAAATAAATCCCCAAAATCCGGCTTTTCTAGCCTTTGTCTTTCAAAATGCTACAAACTAACTCTCCAATTAAAATCCCAGCATGTTAGCAAATTTATGGACAGTGATTCTTCTGTTTTACAGTACAAGTTCCTTCACCCAATCCAAATTTTCACCTGTTTTGCTCACTGATGGAGGTCCCAAGCATTTAAAACCTTGGAATTATGCTCAAAAACTTTGTTCACCCATTGGCTGTTCTCCAAAAGGTACTTTGAAAATTTTGAAAGTTTCTACGTGTCATTTTTCCTCCAGTTTGCAGCAAAATTTGACAAAGATACACTGTTCTTCCAAGTTTACCACTTTCCAAAATTACAACTGGAATATCACACACTTGTAAACAAGACACTACTCACCAACCACACATGCTCCAACCTTATTCCAAAAAGGGAATGATTTGGCAGACTAATCTATCTGCTCCTAGGATGACAGAAGTGATGTCATCTTGCAGTCAGTCCAGAAACTATTTGACTGTACCACAAATATTCTCATGTTGGAAGGACAGGCACTTTCATAACAGGCTCACTTTTGTGACATGACTCAACAACATGCCTCTTTCATCCTTTTCCGTGCTTTTAGGTAGCAACCTCACATCTACAAACTACACATTAACTTGTGCACAAATTAAGGTGACACACACTTTGGTATGGGGAAATATAACACTAGTGCCATCTGCTATTGCCGTACATGAACTACAAAAAATAATGTCAAAGAATGTAAAAGCTAATACAGGGTTATTTAAAATGATTGTCGGGGTTTTAACAACTGCCACCTCATTCTCCAGGTGCAACCACATGTGATTACTTTCTATGGGGTTACATCAAGGATCAGGTTTATGTTCCTCCTCTTCCTGCAAGTATTGCAGAATGGAAGGTATGAATCAGAACCACCAGTGAAACCATCACCACTGACATGCTACAAACAGTTTGGAATGAACTCGATTATCGTGTTGACGTTTGTAGAATCACAAAGGGTGCATGTATACAGCACCTGTAAGGTATGTAACAAAAACTTCGAGTGTTGTTCTATTAAATAAAAAAAATACATACATTCTTATCTCAAGTGTATTGAGTATGGCAACTTGTTCACACCCCGACAATCATTTCGAATAACCCAGTATATAATACTTAGCATCACATCAAAATATGGCAGTACATTTGTAAAGTTGGTGATGGAAGGCTTCAGACAGAGAAATGTACAGGAAGATTACTATATCGGAAGCCTTCCAATAGTCAACCAGACAGCGTTAACTCCTTAAACTCAGACTTCTTCAGTGCCTTCATCATTTAACATTTTTTCTTTTTCTGGTATATGCTTGGCTTCATTAACCACTGGATTCTGAGAGTATAATAAAACAGCATATGATACAATAGAAATTGCTAGAAGTGTATTAATATAAATAGGAATTCCAAACAGAAGCCAACACAAGATGGCAGTGAACATTAATTCAAGAGCACCTGCAAATGTTTTCAAGATGGAGTTCAAGTTCTTTAGGAAGAAGCTGGTTATAATGCCAATAGCAGCATTGTTACACATGATGATGATGACTTTGAACTGGAATACGGATGCTAAAGAGTCTAGAGTGAATGCTCCTATGAGATTACGTTGAAAAAGCAGTATTCCAGCATTACACACAATTGAGTCCATATACATGAAAACATTTTGAACATATATGTTAACCCCTGCACCATCTCCTTTCAGTAGATATTCATTATATACTCCAGCAAAGCATGAACATAATGTCTGCAAACAAAACAGAAATGCAGTAAATACAATGGGCACAATGTTGTGCAAAAAATAGTGCGATGCAAGACAGACAAAGTATGTAGAAAATTCAGGAATTTACACAATTAATATTGTGATTTTACAAATCACCTAACACTGTTAGGAATGTGCAACTTAGGAGTTTATGACATGGGAAATAAGATGTTTACACCAAATTCTTGTGGCAGAATTTGCTGAAAACTTTCCAGTTCAAGAGAGACCGGAAAGTAGGGCAATATGTGCATGGATATAGAGGAAATGGATTGGAGGAAGAAAAATGCATGAAATTTCATTATGTCCAGTGACATATTTTAGTACTACTGATATCAAACTTCAGATTCCACTTCCACAGTGTTCATGGCATAAATAAGGCCCATGAACAAAATAAACAAAAATTCCAGATGATGTATTTTACTTTCTGGAATTTAAGAATTCCATTGATGTAACAGCAGCAAACACTTCTGAAGAGCATTACATACAACTTGGCCAATACTTACTAAGCCAGTAAAGGAATTTCCCAAATTATACAGAACCTGAAATGCCTAAGAACCCATATATGGCTCCTAACATGAGCCTGACAAATTGGGTCCACAACCTCATACCCTTCTGAGGTGTGCCATCCCCGTTGTGTGCTTAAACTATATGGGGAGGTAAATTCAGTCAAAAACACAACTATAATTATATGGCTAAATGATGGAGTTTATTAGCAATGGAAAAACTACATGTTTCGGCCTATAGCAGCAATCTTTAGGTTTTGACAACTTTCTTGCTAAAAGAGTTTTATATAATACGCCTAAACCGCGTGGTGATGTTGAGATCTCATCATCATTTTATGTGCTTTTGTTAAGCTAAATTTGGTGGGATGTCTATTGGGTCAATGAATTTGTAGGTAGCTGG
>Ga0123357_10002368_pt1 | contig 20976 bp, 16 predicted proteins | sample TergutEmb28metaG_FD_89873 | JGI IMG/M metagenome (GOLD analysis project Ga0123357, IMG submission 89873) | Embiratermes neotenicus P4 segment gut microbial communities from Petit-Saut dam, French Guiana - Emb289 P4 | ecosystem: Host-associated > Arthropoda: Insects > Digestive system > Gut ... | reverse complement strand
GAATCGCCTTCCATCAATTCCCTTCTCCGCATATCGTATCGCTTGATATCAGTTCCCTTCTATGTGTATCGTAACGCCTGCCATTAGTCCTCATCTCTGAATATCGTATCGCCTGCCATCTGTTCCCAACTCTTATTTCTTATCGATTTACATTTCTTCCCATCACTTTATATCGTATTGCCTGCCATCAATTCCTATCTATATATCGTACCGCCTGCCTTCAATTCCCATCATTGTATATCGTATCGCCTGCCATCAATTACATTCTTTTGTATCGTATCGACTGCCATCAACTCCCATCTCTAAGTATCGTAACCCTACCATTGGTTCCTACCTCTGTATATCATATCGTTTGCCTTAAGTACCCATCTCTGTATACCGTATCGCCTGACATCAGTTACAATTACTTATATAGTATCTCCTGAAATAAGTTCCCATCTCTGTATATCGTATCGCCTGCAACCAGTTCCCATCACAGTAAACTGGATCGCCTGCCATCAGTTCCCATCTCTGTTCATCGAATCGCATGCCATTAATTCCCATCACTGTATATCGTTTCGCCTGCCATTAATTCCATTATTTTTCATTGTATCGCCTGCCATCGGGTCCCATCTCTAGGTATCGTATAATCTGCCATCAATTTCCATCTCTGTATATCGTATCGCCAGGTTAATTTATCTTCTCTCTATTTCGTATCGCCAGCCATAATTTCCCATCTGTGTATTTCGTATCGCCTGCCATACATTCCCATCTCTGTATACCGTATTCCCTACCATCAGTTCCCATCTCTTATATCGTATCGCCTGCCAACAGATCCCTTCTCTGTATATCCAATCGCCTTCACACTTCCAATCTCTGTATTTCGTATCGCCTTCCATCAGTTCCCATCTCTGTATTTCATATCGCCTGCCATCAGATTCCAACTATGCATTACGTATCGCCTGACATCTGTTCCCATCTTTGTATATCGTATCCGCTGCCATCAGTTCCCATCTATTATATCGTATCTCGTGCATTAAATCCCATCTATTTCTATCGTATCGCGTGCCATCAGTTCCCATATCATTTTCTCGTATCGCATGTCAACAGTTCCCATTTCTGTATAACGTATTCCCTGCCATCAGTTCCCATCTCTGTATTACGTATCACCTACCATCAGTTACAAATTCTGTATATCGATTCGCCTGCACAGTTCCTATCTCTGTATATCGTATCACCTGCCATAAGATCCCATCACTCATATCGTATCGCCTGCCATCAATTCCCATCAGTGTTTATTGTATCGCCTGCAATCAGTTCCCATCGCAGTATATCGTATCGTCTGCCATCAGTTCACATCTTAGTACATCGTATCGCCTGCGTTCAGTTCACACCAATTAATTTCGTATCGCCTTCCATTAGTTCCATTCCCTTATCTCGTATCAACTGCCATCAGTACCCATCTCTGCGTATCGTTTAACCTGCCATCTGTTCCCAACTCTGTATATCGTATCGCCTGCCATCAGTTCTCATTTCCTATACACTACCGCTTGCCATTAATTATCATCTCTTTAACGTATCAACTGATAGCTGTTCCCAACTACGTGAATCGTTTCGCCTGCCATTAGTTCTCAAAACTCTATATTGTATCGCCTGCCAATGTTTCCCATCATTTGTATCAGATCGCGTGCAATTAGTTCCCATCTCTTTATATCTCATCGCCTGCTATCAGTTCTTATCTCCGTTTATCATATCATCTGCCATTCGTTCCCATCACTGAATATCGCATGGCTTGTCATCAATTCCCATATCTGTATATCGCATGGCCTGTCATCAATACCCATCTCTGTGTATCGTATCGCCTGCCATGAGTTCCCATCCCTATATATCATATTGCTTGCCACCAGTTTCATCTTTGTCTACCTTATGGCATGCCAAATGTTCAAATCCTTGTATATCGTATTTCCTCTCATCGGTGCCGAATTCTGAATATCGTAACGCCTGCCATCAATACCCAACTCGGTGAATCGTATTGCATGCCATCAATTCCCATCTCTGTATTTCGCATCTACTCTCATAGGTTCCAAACTATGCATTTCATTGCGCCTGCCATCAGTTCACATCTCACATCTCAGTATACCTTATAGTCTGACACCAGTTCCCATCCCTTTATATCGTATCGCATGCCATCAGATCACATTTCTGTATATCGTATCGCCTGCCGTCAGTTCCCATCTCTGTATTTAGTATCGCCTGCCATTATTACCCATGACTTATATCGTATCGACTACCATCATTTCCCATCTCTGTATATCGTATCGCTTACCATCTGGTCCCATTACTCTATGTCGTATCGCCTGCCTTCATTTCCAACCTCTTATATCGTACCGTCTGCCATCAGTTCCCATGTCTTATATCGTATCGCGTGCCATCAGTTCCCATCTCTGTATATTCTATTGCGTGCCATTAATTCCATTCTCTTATATCGTATCGAACGCCTTCAATTCCCATCTCTGAGTATCGTAACCCTGCCATTGTTTCCCAACTCAGTATATCGTATCGCTTGCCTTAAGTACCCATCTCTGTATACCGTATCGCCTAACAGTAGGTTACAATTACTTATATTGTATCGCCTGCCATCAGTTACCTTCTCTGTAAATCGTAAAGCCTGCAATCAGATTCCATCACAGTATATACAATCGCCTGCCATCAGTTGCCATCTCTCTTCATCGTATTGCATGCCATCAGTTCTCATCGCTGTATATCGTTTCGCCTGCCATTAGTTCCATTCTTTTTTTATCGTATCTCCTTCCATCAGGTCCCATCTCTGGGTATCGTATAACCTTGCCATCATTTTCAAACTCTTTATATCGTATCGTCTGCTTTATGTTACCTTCTCTGTATATCGTTACGCCGGCCATCAGTTCCAATCTATTTTATATCGTATCGCCTGCCATCTTTTCCCATCTCTGTATATTGTATTCCTTGCCATCAGGGACCATCTCTTTATATCGTATCGCCTACCAAAAAATCACTTCTCTGTATATCCAATCGATTTCACAGTATATCGTATGGCCTGCCAACAGTTCCCATCTCTCTATATAGTATCGATTGCCATCAGATCCCACTTATTTATTTCGTATCGCCTGACATCTGTTCCCATCTTTGTATATCGTATCGGCTGCCATCATTTCTCATCTATTATATCGTATCTCCTGCCATTAAATACCATCTATTTCTATCGTATCGCCTGCCATCAGTTCACATATCTGTTTATCGTATCGCATGTAAACAGTTCCCATTTCTGTATATCGTATTCCTTGCCATCAGTTCCCGCCTCTGTATTACGTATCACCTACCATTAGTTACAAATTCTCTATATCGATTCGCCTTCACAGTTCCTAACACTGTATATCGAATCGTTTGCCATAAGAACTCATCTCTTATATCATATCGCCTGCCATAAATTCCCAACTCTTTATACTGTAACGCCTGCAATCAGTTCCAATCTCAGTATATCGTGACGCCAGCCATCATATCACAACTTAGTACATCGTAAAAACCTGCGTTCAATTCCCACCAATTAATTTCGTATCGCCTTCCATTAGTTCCATTCTCTTTTATCGTATCGCCCGTCATCAGTCCCCATCTCTGCGTACCGTATAACCTGCCATCAGTTCCCATCTCTGTATATCGTATCGCTTGCCTTCAGTACACATCTCTCTCGATCGTAACGCCTGACATTAGTACTCAACTCTGTGTTTCGTATCGCTTGCTTTCAATTCCCATCTCTAATTTCGTATCGCCAGCCTTCATTTCCCATTCCTTATATCGTACAGACTGCCACAAGTTCCCATCTCTGTATATCGCTTCGCTGTCCTCAGTTCCCTTCCATGTATATCGTATCGCCTGCCGTCAGTTCCCATTAATGTATATCGTATCACTTGCCATTTGTTCCCAACGCTTATAACGTATCGCCAGCCATCTGTTACCATTTCCTATATCATTTCGCTTGCCATCAGTTCCAACCACCTATATCCAATCGCTTGCCCTCTGTTCCCATCTCAGTATATCGTATCGCCTACCATTAGGTCCCATCTATTTTATCGTATCGCCTGCGCACAATTCCAAAATAAGTATATCGTATCTTCTGCAATCAGTTCCCATGTCTGTTTATCGTATCGCCTGTCATAAGTTCCCGTCTCGGTATATCGTATTCCCAACCATGAAATCCATTTCTGTATATCGTATTCCCTGCAATAAATTCCTACAAATGTATATCGTATCGAATGCATCAGTTCCCTACTCTGTATATCGTAGCGCCTTCATCACTTCCAATCACGTATATCGTATCGCATGCAAATATTTACGTTCTCATTAAATCGTATCGAAGGCCATCAGTTCCAATTTCTTTATATCGTTTCGCCTGACATTGGTTCCATCTCTTTATATCCTTTTGCCTGCCATCATTTCCCATCTCTTATATAGTATCGCCTGCCATCATTTCCTAACTCTGTATATGTTATCAACTGCCATCAGTTACCTTCTATGAATATCGTATTGCATGCCATTAGTTCCCATCACTTATATCGTATTCCCTGCCATAATTTCGTATCTCTTGATATCGTACCACCTGCATGAGTTCCATCTATGTATATCGTATCGCCTAACATCATTTTCCATCTCTTATATCGTATCGCCTGCCAACAGTTCCCATCTATGTATATCGTATCGCCTGGCATCAGTTCCCAAATCTATGTATCATATCGCCGGCAATCATTTCACATATCTGTATATAGCATCGCATGCCATCTGTTCCCATATGTTATATCTTATCGCCTGACATTCGTTCTCATCTCTGAATTTTGAATCGCTTGCCATAAGTTCCCATATCTGTATATAGTATCGCCTACCATCAGTTCTCATCTCTGCGTATTGTATCGCCCGCCATCAGTTACCATTTTTTATATTGTAACGCCTGTCATCAGTTAACATCCTTGTATATCGTATCGCCTCACATCAGTTCCCATCTCTTATATTGTATCGGGTGCCATCAGTTCCCTTCTCTGTATATCGTATCGCCTGCAGTCAGTTCCCATCTATGTCTATCGCTTCGCCTAACTTTCGTTCCAAACTCTGTGTGTCGTATCGCCTGCCATTAATTCCCATCTCTTATATCGTATCGCTTGACATAACTTCCCATCTCTGTATATCGTATCACCTGCCATCTGTTCCCATTATTCATATCGCATCGCCTGCATCCTCTTTCAATCTCCGTATATCTTATCGCCTGCTTATGTGTTCCAATCTCTTATTTCGTATCGCCTACCGTCACTTCCAATGTTTGAATTTCGTATCGCTCCCCATAGGTTCCCATCACTTATATTGTATCGCCAGCCATCAGTTCCCAATTCTGTATAACGTATCGCCTGCCATCATTTCCCATCTCTGAATGTCGTATCGCCTGCCATCAATTCCCATTCCTGTATATCGTATCGCCCGCACAGTTCCTATCTATGTATAGCGTATCACCTGCTATAAGTTCCCATCCTTTATATCGTATCGCCTGCCATCAATTCCCAACTCCGTATATCGTTTAGCCTGCAGCTAGTTCTCAAATCATTATATCGTATCGCCTGCCATCAGTTAACATCTCTGTTCTTCGTATCGCCTTCCTTCATTTCCCATCACTGTATATCGTATCGGCTGCCATCAGGTCCATTCTCGTATATCGTATCGCTTGCTATCAGTTCCCATCTCTGAGTTTCGTATACCTTTCCATCAATTCCCAAAGCCGTATATCGTTTCGCCTGCCTTCAGTACCTTATCTTTGTAATCGTATCGCCTGACATCAGTTTCCATCTCTTATAACGTATCGCCTGCAATCATTTCGCATCTCAGTATATCTCATTACCTTCCTTCAGTTTACATCTTTTATATCATATCTCCTGTAATCAATTCTCATCTCTGTACATCGTATCGCCATCCATTTTTTCCCACCTCTGATAATCGTATCACCTGTTATCAGTTCCCAACTCAGTGTATCGTATCGCTTTCCATCCATTCCCAACTCTAATATCGTATCGCCTGTTTTCAGTTGCCATCTCTTACATCGTATCGCCCGCCAACAGTTCTCATCAATGAATATCGAATAGCCTGCCGTTAATTCCATCCCTGTATATCGAAACGCCTGCCATCAGTACCCAACTTGGTGTGTCCAATCGCTTGCCTTCATTTCCCTTCCCTGCATATCGTATCGCCTGCCATCAAATCCCATCTTTAATATCGTACAGCCATCCACCATTTCCCATCTATTATATCGTTTCACTTTCCATCAGTTCCCATTCTTGTGTATCTCATCGCCTGCAATCAGTTCCTATTGCTTTATATCGTATCACCTGCCATCAGTTCCCGTCTCTTATATCGTATCGCCTTCCATCAGTTCACATCTTTTTCTAGCATATCGGCTGCCATTACTTCCCATCTCTGTATATCGTATCGCCTGCCAATAATTCCCATTTCTGTATATCTTATCGTCTGACATTTACTATCTCTGTATATCGTATCGCATGCTATCATTTCCAAACCCTTATATTGTATCGTCTACAATTTGTTCCATTACTATATCTTTTCGCCTGCCATCTTTTCCCATCCCTTAATCTTATCGCCTGCAATCTGTTACCATCTGGTATACCGTATCGCTTGCCATCAGTTCCTATCTCTTATATCGTATCGCCAGCCATCACTTCAGAACTCTGTATATCGTATCGCCTGCCTTCATTTCCCATGCTTTATATCGTATAGCTTGCCATCATTTCACATCTCTCTTTATTGTATCACATGCCATAAGTTCCCATTTATTATATTGTACCGTCTTCATCAGGTTCCATATCTTGTATCGTATCGCGTGATTTCAGTATATCTTATTGCCGGCCTTCAGTCCCCATCCCTGTATATCTTATCGCCTTCCATCAATTCCCCTCCCTTATATCGCATCGCCTTTCGTAATTTCCAATCTCTGTATATCGTTTCGCTTACCATCAGTAACCTCCGCTCATATCGTATCGCGTGCCGTCAGTTCACATCCCGGTATATCGTATCACCTGCAATCAGTTCCATCTCTCTATATCGTATGTCTCACATCAGTTCCCATCTCTTATATCGTATCGCCTGCAATCAGTACCCTCTCTGAATATCGTATCGTCTACCATCAATTCCCATCTTTGTATGTCGTATCGCCTGCCATCAATTCCCATCTCTGTGTAAGCTATCGCTTGCCTTCGATTCCCATCTCTGTATTTCGTATCGCCTGCAATCAATTCCCATCTCTGTATATCGTAACGCCTGGCATTAGTCCACATTTCTGTATGTCGTATAGCCTGCAATCTGTTCCAATCTCTTATATCTTATTGCCTGCAATCAGTTCTCAACTCTGTATATCGTATTGCCTGCCATAATTTCCTATCAATATTTCGTATCGTCTGCCTCCAGTTCCCATCTCTGTACACCCTATCGCTTGCATTCCATTCCCTTTCCTGTCTATCGTATCGACGGCCATCAGTCCCTATCATTTCTATCGTATCGACTGCCATCGATTTCCATCTATTATATCGTATTGCCTGCCATCTGTTCCCATTTCTGTATATAGTATCGCCTCCCATCAGTTACTATCCCTTATATCGTATCACGTGCAATCAGTTCACTTCTCTGTATATTTAATTGCCTGCCATCAGATCCCATTACATATTATTATTGGCAACAAACATTTTCCATCACTGTGTACGTTTCGTCGGCCATCAGTTCCCACCTTTTATATCGTATCTTTTAACAACAGATCCCATCCCTGTATATCTTATCGCCTGTCATCAGTTCCCATCTCTGTATTTCGTTAGCGTGACATCATTTTCCATCTCTATGAATCGTACCGCCTGATATCAGTTCCCAACTTTGTGTCATGTATCGCATGCCATCCTTTCCCAACTCTGTATATCGTATCGCATGCCATCATTTCCCAACTGTGCGTATCGTATCACCTGTCACCACTTACCATTTCTGTATATTGTATCGCCTGCCATCAGTAATCATCGCTTATATCGTATCGCCTGCCATTAGGTCAGATTTCAGAATATTGTATCGCCTGCTATCAGTTCCAATCTCATATCGTAACGCCTGTCATCAATTCCCATCTCTACATATGGTATCGCCTGCCATGAGTTCCTATCCCTGTTTTTCGTATCGCCTGCAACCCGTTCCCATTACTGTGTATCGTATCGCCTACCATCTATTCCCAACTCCTTATATCGTATAGCCTGTCATCAATTCCAATCTCTGTATATCGTATCGCTTTCCATCAGTTCTCATTTCAGTATATTTAATCGGATGACAATAGTTCCCATGTCTTATATCGTATCGCCAGCCATTATTTCCCATCTGTGTTTATTGCGTCACATTCAATCAGTTCCTATCTCTTTATATCGTATCGCCTGCCATCAGTTCCCTTCTCTGTATATCGTATTGACTGCCATCAGTTCCCATCTCTTATATAGCAACGCCTCCCATCAGTTCCAGTTACTTATATCGAATTGCATGCCAAAAGTTCCATCACTGTATATTTTATCGCCAGCCATCAGTTTCCATCTCTTATATCGTATTGCCTACCATCAGTTCCCATCACTAACATCGTATTGCCTGCCATGAGTTATCTTCACTGTATATCTATCGCCTGCCATCAGTTCCCATTTCTTATATCGTATCACCTGCCATTAATTATTTCCTCTGTATATTTTATCACATTCCTTCAGTTTTCATCTCTTATATCGTATTGCCTGCAATCATATCCCATCACTTTATATCGTATCGCCTGCCATCAGTTCCCTTCTCGGCATATCGTATCGCCTGCCATCAGTTCCCATGTCTGTATATCATATCCCCTGTCATCAGTACCAAAATCTTATGTCGTATGGCCTGCCTTCAGTTCCCATCTTTTATATCGTATCGTCTGCCATCAGTTCCCATCTCTGTATATCGTATCGCCTTCCATTAGTTCCCATCTCTTATATCATTTAACTACCATCAGTTCGGATCACTGTATATCGTATCGCCTTCCTTCAGTTCCCATCTCTTATATCATATCGCCTGACATCAATTCCAATCTGTGCATATCGTATCGAATGCCATCAGTTCTCATCTCTGAATATCGTATCGCCTAGAATACGTTACAATCTCAATATATTGTATCGCCTGCCATTATTTCCCATCGCTGTGTAAAGTATCGCTTTTCTTCAGTTCCCATCTCTGTATATCGTACCGCCTGACATTAGTTCCCATCTCTTATAACGTATCGTCTGCCATCAAATCTCTTCGCTTATATCGTATCGCCTGACATCAGTTTGAAACTCTTTATATCGCATCGCCAGCAATCAGTTCCGATCCCTGCATACCGTATCACCTGCCATCTACTCCCGTCTCTGTATATCGTATCCCCAACCATCCATTCCAAACTCCGTATATCGAATCGCCTGCCATCAATTCCCATCTCTGAATATCGTGTCGCCTGCCATCATTTCCCATATCTTATATCGTATCTGCTGATATCAGTTCCCATCTCTGTGTATCTAATCTACTGCCTTCAGTTCCCATCTCATTCATATTGTATCGAATGCCTTCAGTTCCCATCTCTGTTTATCGTGACGCCAGACAAAGTTTCCCATCCATGAATTTCGTATGGCCTGCATTCATTGCCCATCCCTTACGTTGTATGACCAGCCATTCCAAACTCAGTGTATCGAATCGCCTGCAATCAGATCCCACAAGTGTGTATCGTATCGCCTGCTATCATTACCCATCTCTTATATCGTATCGCCTGCAATCAACTCCCGTCTCTGTATTTCGTATCGCCTGACAAAATTTCCCATCTCTGTGTATCGAATCGTTTGTCATCAATTCCTATGTTCTGTATATCGTATCGCCTTTCTTCAGGTCCCATCTCTGTGTATCCTATTGCCTGCCATCAATACCGTCTCTTTATATAGCATCGCCTGTTACAAGTTCCAATCTCTGTATATCGCATCGCCTGTCATTATATCCCATTTCTTATATCACAACGCCTGCCATCAGTTCCCAACTTTATTTATCGTATCGACTGCCATCATTTCCCATTTCTTTATATCGTATCGTCTGACATCCGTTCCCACTTCTGTATTACGTATCGCCTGCCACTAGTTCCCGTCTCTTAAATCGTATCGCCTGCCACCACTTCCCATCTCTTTATATCGTATCGTCTAACATCTTTTCACATCTCTATTATCGTTTCGCCTGCCATCAGTTCCCACCTCTGTATATCGTATCGCCTGCCTTCAGTTCCCATTTCTTAATATCGTATCGCCTGCTATCAATTCAAATCTCTGTATATCGTATCGACTCATCATTTGCTATCAGTTATATCGTATTGATAGCCATCATTTTCATCTCTGTATTTAGCTAACGCCTGTCAACAATTCCCATCACTTTTTATCGCATCGCCTGTCATCAGTTCCCATCTCGGTGTATTGTATCGTCTGCCATGTGTGTCCATCTCTGTATATCGTATCGCATGAAACTAGTTAAATATTTGTATATCTTATGGCATACCAATTGTTTCAATCCCTGTGTATTGTATCGCCTGATATCGGTTCCGATTTCTGAATATCGTACCGCCTGCCATCATTTCCCTACTCGGTTTATCAGTTCGCCTGCCATCAATTCCCATCTCTGTCTATTGTATCGCCTGCCTTCAGTTCCATCTCTGTTGTTCGCATCTCCTTCCATAAGTTTAATACATATATCGTATCGCCTGCCATCAGTTCACATTTCAAACCTCAGTTTATCTTATCGTCTTACACCTGTTCCATCTCTGTTTATCGTATCGCCTGCCATCAGTTCCCATTTCTGTCTATCGTATCGCATGATGCCAGATCCCATGTCTAATATCGTATCGCATGCTATAATTTCCCATCTCTGTATTTCGTATCGTCCAACATAAGTTCCCATCTTTGTGAATCGTATCGCCTTCCATCAGTACCATCTCTGTATATCGTATCGCCTTTCATAATTTCCCATCTGTTATATCGTACCGTCTCCCATCAGTTTAAAAGTCTTTTATCGTATCGCGTGACATCACGTCCCATCTACGTATATCGTATCTCCTTCCATCAGTAACGATCTCTGTGTATCTAATCGTCCGCCATCAGTTCCCATCTCTGTATATCGTATCGCCTGTAATCAGTTCAATTCCTTTATATCGTATCGCCGTTAATCATTTCCATTCTCTGTATTTCGTGTCGTTTGCCATCAGTATCTTGAGCTCATATCTTATCGCCTGTCATCAGTTCCCATCCCTCCATATCCTATCGCCTGCCATCAGATCCACCTCTGTATATTTTACGCGTCACATCTGATCCCATCTCTTCTATCGTATCGACAGCCATCGGTACCCATCTCTGTATATCGTATCTCAGGCCATCAGTTCCCATCAACATATATCGTATCGCCTGCCATTAATTCCCTTCTCTGTATATCGTTTCGCCTGCCATCGATTCCAATCTCTGTATATCGTATCGCCTTCCATCAGATCCCATCTCTGTGTATCGTAACGCCTGCCAATAATCCCATCTCTGTTTCTCCTACCGCCTACCATAATTTTCCATTTCTGAATATCAAATTGCCTGCCATCATTTCCTATCAATATGTAGTATCGCATGCCTTCAGTTCCCACCTCTGTATATCGTATCGCCTGCCATCAGTACCCTCTCTTATATCGTATCGCATGTCACAGTTCCCATCTCTGTACATCCTATCGCTTGCCATCAATTCCCTTTTCTCTATATCTTATCGCCTGCAAACTGTTCCTATAAAATAAATCGTATCGACTGCCATCAGTTTCAATCTCTTATATCGAATTGCCTGCCATCAGTTCCCACCTCTATATATCGTAACGCCTACAAACGGTTATCATCCCTTATATCGTATAGCCTGCAATCAGTTCCCATCTCCATATACTGTATCGCCTGTCATCAGTAGCCATCTCTTATATAGTTACGGCTGTAAACATTTCCCCTCTGTATACGTTTCCATGCCATCAGTTCCCATCTCTTATATGGTATCGCATGCCGTCAGTTCCCATCAGTGTATATCGAATCGCCTGACATCAGATCCCATCTCTGAATATCGTATCGCCTGTCATAAGTTCCAACCCCTGTCTATTGTATAGCCTAATATCATTTCCCGTCTCTGTATATCTTATTCAATGCCATCAGTTCCCATCTATGTGTAACGTAACGCCTGCCATTACTTCCCATCTCTGTACATCGTATCGCCTGCAATCATTTCTCGGCTCTTATTTCGTATCGCCTACCTTCAATTCCCAACTCTGTATATGGTGTCACCTGCCATCGGTTCCCATCTCTGTATATCGTATCGAATCCAATCAGTTTCTATCTCAGTGTATCGTATCGCCTGATACCATTTCCCTTCTCAGTGTATCGTATCGCGTGCTATCATTTCCCATATCTGTGTATCGTATCGCCTTCCATCAGTTACCATCTCCGAATATGGTATTGCCTGTAATCAATTCCCATCTCTGTATATCGTATTGACTGCCGTCAGTTCCCATTTCTGTATTTTGTATCGCCTGCCTTCTTTTCCATTCTATGTATATCGTATCGCCTTCCATCATTTCCCATCTAGGTATTTCGGATCGCCTACCTTCAAGTCCCATCTCTGTGTATCGTATCGGATGATATCAATTCCAATCACTTATATCGTATCGCTTGGTATCAGTTCGCACCTCTGACTATCCTATCGCCAACCTTCAGATTCCATTTCTTTATATCGTATCGCCTGCCATCAGTTCTCCTCTCTGTATATCGTGTTGCCTGCCATTAGTTCCATTTCTTTTTTCGTATCGTCTGCCATCAGATCCAATTTCTTATATCGTATTCCATGCCATAAGTTCCATCTCTCTATTTTGTATAGCCTGCATTCATTTACCATCTCTGTGTATCTAATTGCCTGCCATCAGCTACCTTCTCTGTATATCGTATCTCCTGCCATCAAATCCCATCCCTAATATCGTATCGCCTGCCATCAGTTATCATCACTGTATTTCTATCCCCTGCCGTCAATTCTCATCTCTTACATCGTAACGCCTGCCATCATTCCCATCTCTGTATATCGTATCGCCTACCATTAGTACCCATCTCTGTGTATCTTATCGCCTGTCATCAGTTCCCAACTCAGTGTATCGTATCACCTGCCATCAGTTCCTATATCTTTTATCGTATCGCGTTATATCTGTTCCCATCTCTTACATCGTATCGCCTGCCATCAGTTCCCATCTATGTATATCGTATCTCCTGCCATCAGTACGCATCCCTTTATATCGTATAGCTTATCATCAATTCCCATCACTGTATATATATATAGCATGCCATCTGTACCAAACACTGTGTGTCGTATCGCTTGCCATCAATTCCCATCTCTGCATATCGTATCGCCTCCCATCAGTTCCCATCTCTCTTGTAGTACAGCTTGCCACAAGTTTCCATTTCTGTATATTGTTTCGCCTGCCACCATTTCCATGACTTATATCGTATCGCGTGCCATCAGTTCCCATATTCGTCTATTGTATCGCCTGCCAATAGTAACCCTCTCTGTGTATCTAATCGCCCGCCACCAGTTACCATCTCTGAATATCGTATCGCCTGCTATCAGTTCCATTCCTTTATATCGTATAGCCGTTGATCACTTCGTATCTCTGTATATCGTATCGCCTGCCAACTGTTCACAGCGCTCATATATTATCGCCTGCCATCAGTTCCTATCCCTCTATTTCGTATCGCCTACCTTCAGTTCCCATCACTTATATCGAATCGCCTGGCACCAGAACCCATCTCTGTACATCCTGTCGCTTGCCATCAATTCCCATATCTGTATATCGTATCGCTTGCCAACAGTTCCTATCAATTATATCGTTTCGACATCCATCGGTTCCTATCTTTTTATCGGATTGCCTGCCGTCAGTTCCCATCTGTGTATATCGTATCGCCTGAAATCAGTTACCTTCCTTTATATCGTATTGCTTGCAATCAGTGCCCATCTCTTATATCATATCGCCAGCCATCAGATCCTATCTCCGTATTTTTTATTTCCTGATATCAGTTCCATCCCTGTATACCGTATCGCCTGTCATCAGTTCCCATCTCCGTATATTGTATCGCGTGACATCAGTTCCCGTCTACGTATATCGTATCGCCTTCCATCAGTTCCCATCTCTGTGTAACGTATCGCCTGCCATCAAGTCAGATCTCTGTATTTCGTATCGCGTGCCATCATTTCACATCTCTGTGTATCGTATCACCTGCCACCATTTCCCATCTCTGTATATCCTATGGCCTGCAAACTTTAGTCATCGCTTATATCGAATCGTTTGACATTAGTTCCTATCACTTTACATAGTATCGCCTGCCATCAGTTCCCGTCTCATATATCGTTCCGCCTACCACAAATTCCCATCTCCGTATATGGTATCGACTTCCATCAGTTTCAATCTCTGTGTAATGTATCGCCTGCCACCAGTTCCCTTCTCTGTATATCGTATCGCCTGCCATCATTTCCCATACCTGTGTATCGTATCGCCTTCCAGCAGTTCACATTTCCGTACAAAATATCGCCTGTATTCAATTCCATCTCTTAATATCGTATCGCCTGCCATCAGTTCCCATTCCTTTATATCAATTCGCCAGCCTTCATTTCCAATCTTTTTATATCGTATTGCTGGCTTCAGTTCCATCTATGTATTTCGTATCGCCTGCCATCAGTTCCCATCTCTGTATATCGTATCGGATGACATCATTTCCCAACAATTAAATCGTATCGCCTGTCATCAATTCCCATTTCTGTTTATCGTTTCGCCTGCCATCTGTTCCCATCTCTGTATAACGTAACGCTTGTCAAGAGTTCCCATCTCTGTATATCGTATTCCTTGCGATCGGATCCCTTTTTTGTATTTCGTATTCCCTGCCACAAGTTCCTATCTCTGTATACCGTATCGCCTGCATCAGTTCTCAACACTCTATATCGTAGAGCCTACATCGGTTCCCATATCTTATATCGTATCCCCGGCCACTTGTTCAATATTTTATACCGTATCGCATGCCATCAGTTCAAATACCTGTATATCGTATCGCCCCCATCAGAACACATCTCTTATATTTTATCGCCAGCCATCAGTTCCCATCTCCGTATATCGTATCGCCTACCATCAGTTCCCATCTCTGTCTATCGCATCTCCTGTCAAAAGTTCCAATCTCTGTGTTTCGTATCGCCTGCCATTAATTCCCACCTCTTATATCGTATCCCCTGCCATCAGTTCAAATCTCTTTTATCGTCTCTTCTACCATCAGTTCAAAACTATGTGTATCGTATCGCTTGACACCAGTATCCATTTCCGTATTTCTTATCGCCTAAGATCAGTTCTCTTCTCTGTGTATCGTATCACCTGATATCGATTCCCAACTCTGTATATCGTATCGCCTGCCACCTCTTCCATCTCTGTGTATCGTATCGCCTGCCATCATTTCCCAACACTGTATGTCGTATCGCCTGCCGTCAGTTCCCATTACCCATATCGTATCGACTGCCATCAATTCCCTTCTCTTATACAGTACCGCTTGCCACCAATTATCACTTATATCAGTTCGCCTGCAATCAGTTCCCATCTCTTTATATCGTATCGCCTGCCACCAGTTCCCATCTCTCATATCGTATAGCCTGCCATTAGTTCCCATCTCTGAATATCGTTTCCCCTGCCATAAATTCTCTTCACTGTATATCATAATGCGTGCCATCATTTCCCATCTTTTATATCGTATCGCCTCCCATTAGTTACCATCTCTGTGTATAGATTCGCCTGCCTTCAGTTCCATCCCTATATATCATATCGCTTACCACCAGTTTCATCTTTGTTTATCGTATGGCATGCCAGATATTCCAATCCCTGTATATCGTATCACCTGACTTCGATTCCAATTTCTGAATATCGTAAGGCTTGCCATCTTTTCCCATCTCGGTGTATCTTATTGCCTCCATCAATTCGCATCTCTGTCTATCGTATCGCCTGTCTTCATTTCCCATCTCTGTATTTCACATCTCCTCTCATAAGTTCCCATGTGTGTTTATCCTATCGCCTGCAATAATTTCACATCTCACATCTCAGTATATCGTATCGTCTGACACCATTCCCATCCCTGTATATCGTATCGCAGCAATCAGTTCCCATCTCTGAATATTATGTCGCCTACCATCCGTTCCCAACTCTGTATATCGTATCGCATTTCATCAGTTCTCTTTCCTAACATGTTATCGCCTTTCATCATTTCCCATCTCTATATATCGTATCGCCTGCCATCAGTACCCATAGCACATATCGTAACGCCTAACGTCATTCCCCTCTTTGTATATCGTATCGTCCGCCATCAGTTCCATCTTTGTATATCGTACGGCTCACATCAGTTCCCATCTCTGTATATCGTATCGCCCGTCAACAGTTCCCGTATCTTACACCGTATAGCCAGTCATCAGTTCCATCTATGTATATCGTATCGCCCCAATCAATTCCAAACTCTTATATTGTATCGCCTGCCATCAGTTCCCATCTCTGTATATCGTCTCTTCTGCCGTCAGTTCCCATCTCTTTTTATCGTATCGCCTGTCATCAGTTCCAATCTCTGTGTGTCGTATCGCCTGCTATTAATTCACAATCTTTATATCGTATCGTCTGGCATCAGTTCTATTCTCTTATATCGTATCGCCTACCATCAGTTCAAAACTCTGTGTATCGTATCACCCGACACCATTATCCATTTCTATATCTCGTATCGCCTCTAATCAGTTCCCAACTCTGTATATCGTATCACCGATCATCGATTCCCAACTCTGTTAATCTTATCGCCTGCCATCAGTTCCCATCTCTGTGTATCGTATCGCCTGATAGCATTTCCCAATTTCTGTATATCGTATCGCCTGCCGTCAGTTCCCATTACTCTTATCGTATCGCCTTCAATCAGTTCCCAACTCTGCATATCGTAATGCCTGCCATCGGTTCCCGCCTCTTATACAGTACCGCTTACCATTAATTATCATCTCTTATATAGTATCGCCTGCCATTTGCTTCTTTCACTTGTATCAGATCGCCTGAATTCAATTCCCATCTCTATATATCGTATCGCCTGCCATCAGTTCCCTTCTCTTATATAGTATGGCCTGCCATCAGTTCCCATCTCTGTATATCCCATCGACTGTCATCAAATCCCTTATCTGTATATCGCATCGCCTGTCATCACTTCCCATCTCGGTATATCGTATCGGCTACCACGTGTTCAAATCTCTGTATATCATATCACTTGCCACAATTTTCATCTTGTGTATAGAATTGCATGCCAAATATTCCAATCCCTGTATATCGTAACGCCTCTCATCGGTTCAATTTTCTGAATATCCCAACTCGGTTTATCGTATTGCCTTCCATCAATTTCCATCTCTGTCTGTCGTAACGAATGCCTTTAGTTCCCATCTCTGTATTTCGCATCTCCTCTCATAAACTCCCATCTATGTTTATCCTATCGCCTTCCATCAGTTCACATCTCACAACTCAGTATATCGTATCGTCTAACACCATTCCCATTTCTGTATATCGTAAAGTCAGCCACCAGATCCCATCTCTGTATATCGCATCGCCTGCCATTTTTACCCGTTTTATATCGTATCGCCTGCCATCATTTCCAAACTCTGTATTAAGTATCGCTTGCCATCAGTTACCTTCTCTGTTTATCGTATTACCAGTCATCAGGTCCCATCTCTGTATATTGTATTCCCTGCCATAAATTCCTAATTCTATATATCGTATCGAAAGCATCAAATCCCGTCTCTGTATATCGTAACGCCTGACATCAATTTCCTTCTATTATATCGTATCGCATGCCATCAGTTCTTAACTCTGTATATTGTATCGCCGGCAATCAGTTCCAATCTCTGTATATAGTATCGCACGCCACCATATCCCATCTCTGCGTATCGTATCGCCGGACATCAGTTCCCATCTTTGTATATCGTATCGCCTGCCATCAGTTCCCATCCCTTATATAGTATCGCCTTTTTTTGGTTCCATCTCTGTATATTGTATCGCCTCACATCAGTTCCTATCTCTTATTTTATATTGCCTGCCATCAGTTGCCTTCCCTATATATCGTATCGCCTGCCATCAAATCCCATCATGGTCTTTCGCATTTCCTGCCATCAGTTCCCATCTGTGTATAACGTATCGTCGGCAATCTGTTCACATCTCACAACTCAGTATATCGTATCGTCTAACACAAGTTGCCATCCCTTATATCGTATAGCCTGCCAAATTTTCCCATCTATGTATACCGTATTGCATTCAATTAGTTCCCATTACCGAATATCTTATCGCCTGCCATTAGTGCCATGTCTGTATATCGTATCGCCTTCCATCATTTCCCAACACTGTAAATCGTATCGCCTACCAACATTACCTATGGTTTATATCGTATCGCCTGGCATCAGTTCCCATCTCGGTATATCGTATCGCCTACCATCAGTTCCCATCCCCGTATATCGTAAAGCTTGAAATTATTACGCATCTCTGTATATCGTATCGCCTGCCATCATTTCCCATCTCTTATATCGTACCGATTGCCATTAGTTCCCATGTCTTATATCGTATCGCGTGCCATCAGTTCCTAACTCATTATATGGTATCGCCTGCCTCTAGTAACCATCTCTTCTATCGTATCGCACACAATCAGTTACAAACTCTGTATAATGTTATCGCCTGCCATCAGGTCCCTTCTGTTAAATCGTATCGCCTTTCATCAGTTCCCAACTCTGTTTATCGTATCACCTTCCATCAGTACCCCGCGCACATATCGCATCGCCTGCAATGGGTTCCCATTCCTGTATATCGTATCGCTTGCCACCTGTTCCATCTCTGTATATCGTAAGCCTCACATTATTTCCCATCAATTATATCGTATCGTCTGCCAACAGTACCAACAATGAAAATCGTATCGTCTGCCATCATATAAATCTTTGTATATCGTATCGCCTGCCATCGATTAACATCTCTGTATATGGTGTCGCGTGCCATCAGTTTCCAACACTGTGTATAGTAACGCCTGACATTATTTCTGCATATGGTTTGGCCATCCATCATTTCCAATCTCCTATTTCTTATGGCCTGCCCTCATTTCTCATCACAGTATATCGTATTGCCTGCACATCAGTTCCTATTAATATATCGTATCGCTTGTCTTGAAGTTCCAATTATTATCTATCTTATCGCATGCAATTCGTTCCTTTCTGTTATATCGTATCGCCTGCCATCAGATACTATCTCTGCGTATCTTATAACCTTCCATCAGTTCCCACTTCTCTAAATCGTTTCGCCAGCTTTCAGTACACATCTCTGTATTTGGTACCGTCAGACACAGTTACCATCTCTTAAATCATATCGCCTGCATTCAGTTCCCATCTCTGTACATCGTATGGCCTTTCATCAGTTCCCATTTTCTATATTGTATCGCCTGCAATCAGTTCCCATCTCTGTATATCGTATCGCATGACATCAGTTCCCATCTTTGTCCATCGCATCGCCTGCCATCGGTTTCCAACTCTGTGTATCGTATCGCCTGCCATCAATTCCCATCTCTTACAACGTATCGCCGGACATCAGTATCCATCCCTGTATATCGTATCGCCTGCCATAAGTTCCCATCTCTCTATATCGTACCGCTTGCCATCAATTCCCATCTCTGTTTATCGTAACGCCTGCATTCATTTCCCATCTCTGTATATAGTATCGCCTACCGTCATTTCCAATTTCTCATATCTTATCGCCTGCCATCAGTTCCCAAGTCTGTATATCGTATCGCCTGCCATCATTTCCCATCTCCTATACAGCACCGCTTGCCATCTATTATTATCTCTTATATCGTATCGCGTTCCATCATTCCCAGCTCTAAGAATCGTATCGCCTGCGATCAGTTCCCATCTCCGTATGAAGTAATGCCTACCATCTGTTCCCATCGCTTATATCAGATCGCCTGCATATCAGTTCCATCGTTCTCAACCGTATAACCTGCCATTAATTCCCATCTCTTATATCGTTCCGTTTTCCATCAGTTCCCATGTCTTATATCGTATCAAGTGCCATCAGTTCCCATCTCCGTATTTCGTAGTGCCTGCCCTCAATAAACAACTCTGTGTATGGTATCGCCCGCCATTAGCTTACATCTCTGTGTTTCGTTTCGTCTGCCATCAATTGACTTCCCTTATATCGTATGACCTTTCATCAGTTCCCATCTCTCTATATCGTGTTGTCTGCCATCAGTACCCTGCGCTCATATCGTATCGCCTGCCATCGGTTAACTTTCCTGTATATCGTATCGCTTGCCATTAATTCAATCTCTGTATAACGTACGCCTCACATCTTTTCCCATCCCTTATATCCTATAGCCTGCCATCAGTACCAATCTCTGAATATCGTATCGTCTGCCATCATTTCCCTTCTATGTATATCGTATCGACTTTCATCAGTTCCAGTCTTTGTATATCGTATCTCCTGCCATCAGTTCCCATCTCTGTGTAATGTATCGCCTGCTATCAGTTCCCATCTCTGTATATCGTATCTCATGCAATTTTTTCAAATCTCTTTGTATCATATCACCTGCCACTAGTTCTAATCTCGGTATATATGATAGATTCGACTTAAGGATTGATTCGACTGGGTAGCCAACGCCTTGGGACTTACCTTCGTTGATACGAACAGCTGGATAGAGGACGGGGACTTCGCTGGGGATGGATTGCATCTGAATAGAAGAGGAAAGAGACGACTTGGACAACTATATGCTAGAGTTAGTGGACTTGATGTTGGAGGATCGGCAG
>Ga0123357_10002367_pt1 | contig 20983 bp, 13 predicted proteins | sample TergutEmb28metaG_FD_89873 | JGI IMG/M metagenome (GOLD analysis project Ga0123357, IMG submission 89873) | Embiratermes neotenicus P4 segment gut microbial communities from Petit-Saut dam, French Guiana - Emb289 P4 | ecosystem: Host-associated > Arthropoda: Insects > Digestive system > Gut ... | reverse complement strand
TTGGAATGTATTGCCGAAATATTACCCTTCCTTTGAAGAGAACAATAACTTCATCAACTGCCAGATGTTCTGTTGGATTATACAGTTCGTAAAATTTGTTGTTCAAGGTGTCAAAAATATTTCGTATTTTCCGGAGCCTGTCATAATGTGGGTCATCACAGTTAGGAGGGTTATCATTATTTTCAAAGTGAAGAAAACTTGGAATATGGAAAAACCTGTCGCGAACCATCATCTTAGAGTAAAACGGAGTGAAATATTGTTCTTCTCTGCTCCAGTAATCTTTGAGACAATCACACTGATTGTGACCCATTTGAATTATGATGGCAAAAAATTGGTACAGTTCCTCCATTGTGACATCAGGCTGCTGTGCTGTCTTACTGGCTTCATCTAGGGAGGCAACATACTGGTGAAAATATCGGTTTGTTTCTCTCAGTAATATTGCAAAAATCTGCTGGAAGAAAAGAAAAAAATATTGTAAATGAAGAGGATTTGGGTGAGATATTAGGAGCAGCTGATTGCTTGATACCATTTGGGAGTCCAGTGAAATCATGGATATTGGCAGTATCTGTTCCTCTTCTATTGCGAAATTCAATTTCTATTTCCTCTTCATCTGAGGAAGAAGGAGGAGGAGAAGAAGAAGGAGCAGAAGAGGAAGCATTCTGACTGCCTTCAATCAATTCGTTCAGTTCTTCCAATTCTTTGCCTGATTCATCTTCCATTAAAATTTCCACAATTTCCGGTAATTCCATCGATTTGGAATATCTTGCTCGCTTTCGAGGTTCCATTTCTACGTCCCAAATAAATAGCACTAGTGTCTTCAAATACTAGTTTTCGGCACTTCAGTTCACAGTTCAAGATAATACAATGTTATACCTAGGAAACAAAATCCACAACTGAAAAATCTGGTTTATGTGATAATTACGCTAGTATTATTCTTATATTGACTGTACACATGAAACAAACAGTTTTGCCACTATGCGACTATATGTCGATAGTGCAATTTATGAAATTGTCAAACTTTTCAGTTTCAATTATAGAACAAAATCTAAAAACATGGTAAATTAAAAATCCGCCACTGATATTTTAGAAACACTCCACAAATATATTTACGAATGTCCGGTCACAATGGAAACTTGGAAAGGACTGGAGGTCAAGTTTCTGAAGTAAACATTTTGAAAGACTGGACCTTTCTCCTTGTGTGAAAGAAAAAATTTATTTCAAGTTTGGACGTAAGTACTTCCCAAACCGTGGGAATCTTAAATTTTCTTTTTGCAGGAAATGAAAGCTTCATTCATTGACAAGGGTTCTGGTCTGTTACTATAGTTTTATTACTCCTCATAAATCTATCATGCCCAATTGAAGTTACAGCTGCAGCGCGTCGCATAGATCTGTCATTCAGCGGTGAGAGGAGTAGGCGTGCCATCACATATATATGACATTCACCTTTTAAAGGTTAACCGATGTTATGCGAGGGAATGCACAGTGAGTAAACTACTGGAACTGTGACATATGCCGCAAGATAAGCAAGCCAGTAGTGTGGAATTTTCAATGTACTTGATTCCCTGTATTAGTTGGAAAACAGGCTTCCCAATGTGCACATTCCTTTATGTAAAGGGACTGAGTATACACAGTTCTTTGTTTGTCTGTTCTCAGCTGCTGGCAGGGCAATGAGTTGGCTGGTACAGTGAGACTAATAGTTATGCGAAGAATAGAACTCAACATTAGCCATCATATAATGCTTTTTGGTATAGTTATCATCACTGGATCATTCGTAGTGGTATGTTATCGTGTACTCAGAGGAAGAAAGGAAGCAGTATTAACCGCATGAGAATATGATACAGTATTACCCAATATGGTATCTAATGCCACACATTACACAACTAAATTTACACAACATTGTATCTAATACCACATATAAATAAATTTACAATTCATCAATCACAAGTAAACTCTTGCTGAATTTAAAGCTTCACTGTGCTGTTACTCAATGCTCTATTGTTTGCAATACCAAAACCTCTCCAGTGTAATATCACAAGCTCACAGCTGATTTTTGTACAGAATCTTCACTCAGTAGTTCCACCTACTAAGTAAAGATCCTGTACAAAATATCAGCTGACAATACAAAATTACAAAGGAAGGAGAATGAGAAAGATATGTGTATCACAAACCAGAGTGAAACTTAACCAACTCCCCAATATGAAACACCATGATTTATTCACGATTTCAGTTCAGGCAGTGTTACTTGTTGACCGGGGAAGATGTGGTGGGCAAGGGCCAAAGAAAACCATAACACTGAAAACAGAAGGCTGCAAATACAATTAGTAACACTACCTTCATGAGCTGCAAAACCAACTATTAGAATAGAACCTTTTGTCTAAGAAATAAATAGCATGGAACTTTGTTGTACTTACTATCACACCATCTACTGGTGGTTTGGTTCGAAAACTGGGAGGAACCATTTCAGGTGTAAGAGCTGGTGGAGGATCTATACCCTGCAGTTTCTGGTTTATCAGCCACATAGACAAGGCAAACTGTTCACTGTTCAGCTTTCCACTCTGCTTTATGTCACACAATGTCCTGCAATTCATAATTTAGCACTGTTTAACATGTAGCACTTTGCATTCATCCAAATGCATATGTACAACCACTTGCATGTCATTCATTTTGGTTCTGAACAAATTGGAGTTTGTAGCAAAACAAGTTTAAAAGACACATGACAATGCATAAGCATTTTTGGTGTATTTTGGATTGGAATGATATTGTTATAACTAGGTACAAAAACTGCTAAAATAATGTAGGTGGGCACCATAGCACCTTTGAACTACAGCAGATGGTGTTTAGACAGGGTCTGTACTCAACAAAACTTAGAGAATAAAAACTTTACATATCAATCAGAATATCATAAAAATAAATACCAATGATTGTCATAGAGTTTATCACATTATAGACCATGTTTAATCCATCAGTGGTAATGGACTCAGTAAATAAGAGATGCAACTAAATTTTGTATATTTTGCATGGCCAAGTTTCAAGACCTACTGTATTTGGTACATCCCGAACGAAGAAAATCGGAAGAAATATATACATCACATATCATAATGAACATTGCATCATTATAGGCCACCCAATGTATTCTCTACTTCCCAACCGCTGACAATACTAATGTAACAACTTTAAAAACTTTATGGACACAAGTAACACTATTCTCATTTTCTTGGAGAGCTTTAAATGTTATGTGGTAATAAATACTTATGAAAAATGTGCTACTTGGTTATGGAAATATAAAACAATGTAAAACTGTGTAAAATGTATATCTAATGTTCCAACCAACAAAATTTACCACTACGCTACTAAGATCCATGTGAAAATTCACATAAAAACAAACCATTACCCACACATTCTACAAACACGGCAACAGCATGAACATATGGGTTATGCGTGATAATAATCAGGTTGTGGGTAAACGTATTAGTAGAAACTATGCACTGAAATAAATTGTTAACCTGAACAGTTACAAAGTTCAAAATTTCTGCTAGGCTCTGCACACAGATGGAAGCAATTTATACAAATAACTGTCAAAATTTCTACTCAAAACCTGCTTTGTTATTGACAGTATATTACTTGCTTAACCATTCTGCAGATTCAAGGTTAATTTTCAATGGATGACAAAATTCTCTGTAGGCATCCCTATCCACTACTGAACCCCTCAAAAGCCAGTCAGAGAGTCAATGCTGATTCTAAAGGATCAATTTTGGTTTAGAAGAACCAGCACGATACTGTAAAGTACAATTCCAAAACCTTGTACTTTAACATCTGATTCCAACTTCTACACTTTTACTTTCCAATCCTACAGGACTTTTGTTGTTAATAAGATTTTGTAATCATTTAAGAGATAAGTCCTCAAAATGAGCAAAGGTTCTACAGTGAACATAATTTTCATAAACTAGTGAAATGTCCACAGAAAATTTTACGAAAAAGTAAGACAATTCCCATATCTAGCTATATGCCCCCCCCTCTCTCTCTCTCTCTCACACACACACTCACACATACACACACACAAATTATTCTGAAAGCTAACCCAGCAGTTATATACAAATACAGAGACTCCAAATATCTTTAAAACTCAGACTGTGTTTTCTGTCACCTAAGGGAAACATCAGCACATTATTGCAAATACAGAGTAAACGAAATGAGAGTGGCTTTGCATTTGGTTTATGCACAGACCATGAGAAAAATTCTGTATTTTCAATGAATAAGAATGCTGTGAGTGGACGGTGGTAGCACAGTGGTTAAGGCACTGTGCTACAAATTGGAAGGTCACTGGTTCGATTCCAAATGGTGTCACTGGAATTTTTCATTGGCATAATCCTTCCAATTGCACTATGGCCCTGGGGTTGACTCAGCCTCTAACAGAAATGAGTACCAGTAGTATTTCCTGGGGGTAAAAAGTGGCTGGTGTGTAAGGCTGACAACCTTACAACCATCCTGGACCATTGTCACATAATCTGGAAACCTAGACTTCCTGGAACACTCTGGGCACCTCGGAACTGTAATAGAACTGATTTACTTTTGGCACGGTGGTTAAGGTGCTGTGTTACAAATTGGAAGGTCGCTGGTTCGATCCCAGCTGGTGTCACTGGAATTTTTCATTGACATAAAATCCTTCCGATCGCACTACGGCCCTGGGGTTGACTCAGCCTCTAACAGAAATGAGTACCAGGAGCATTTCGTTGGGGTAAAGGCATCCAGTGCATAAGGCTGACAACCTTACCACCATCCTGTGCCGTTGTCATGATATCTGGGAACCTTAACTTCCTGGAACCCTCTGGGCCACTCCAGGCCTGTAACAGGACTGCTTTACCTTTTTATGAAGGCTATGAACTTGAAAAGTTCTGGCAATACAACTTGATTACAAAATAATTAGTGCAGCTATGTGGGGACACTGCAATAAACTAAATGAATATGTCATTCACTGGGAATTCAGTCATTGGGGATGTGATGCCACGCCATGGCCAAGTGGTTTCCGGAATGCCAAGAGTGCTACATTCCTTCAAAACACTGCCACTGCCACTATCGTCTGGGCCCATTATTAACTATTTACAACCCTGCATGGTAACAACAAACACTGATGAGCCTAGACTAATTAAAGACCCTGGCACTACACGACTTACAAAACCTTAAATAAAACTCACCATATATGTGCCAACACTGCTTGAGAGACACCCGACCTAAGGAAGACATCCTTAATTTCAAGACCAGACACAAAGCCATCTTTATCAACATCAGTTTGATGAAACAGGATATCATATTTGGTTTTATCTTCAGCAGTTACTATCCATGGGGCTACAGGTAGGGAAGGAATTGCTGGCTGCAAGTAAACAAAATGGCCACCATAAATGAATGTTAGTAATTAGTGACATATACATCTCCAAAATTAGATACAATACAACACTAATTATATTTTCTTCCTTTTATAAACATTGTGTGACTACACAGATACTCCCTGACTGAAGGAATGGTTTTGTTCTCCAAATCTTTACATAATTTGACTTTTACATAGGTAAGAATTTAGCCCCCTACCAACCAAACATATGATTTTTATTCATTTATATAGTATACACACATATACTGTTAATCCTGTCACTGTCTACTGAAATACTGAGCAAAACTGCAACTGTGCTAAAAATAACTGTTGGTACAATAAACAAGTCAATGAAAAAATTGAGGTGTGCAGCCCTATTCCAGTTAATTTTTGTCTCTAAAATTCTTATGTGATGGTCCCTTAGAATGGGAGAGAGAGACTTTCATTTTGAACATACATTCATATATATATATATATAAAACACACACACACCAAAAAAAGGCTAGTGTAAGGGCACATTCAAAGTGTAACATAATATTCACAACCTGAAATTCTTTTATGTGCAGGTCAGAGAACAATATATGTAATGCCAATTTTATGTCAGAGCTTATAATACCCAGCAGGTGCCTGTAGTTGACAAGGGTGATTACAAAAGTGACGACTGCGTGCATAATGGCAATGAATCTTCATATTTGCAATGTTTCATATGCTACTTGGAGTAGCGACTGTGTGTTTTTGAGTCAGCTATGAGTCCTCTAATTCACATTTCACTCAGGAGTGAAATCAAACATTACTGCAAGTAATGCTACCAAAATGAGTGAGGTCAGACAAGAACATCTGTATATAAAATTATAGAAACTGTGGCATGAAACTGTAGACATATCATAAATATGGAAGTAAACATCAAACTCTCCCTGAGCTTATACCAAGCACCACACCATACACAAGAACTTCATATATTGTTTAACATCAGCAGTGCAAGGAGGTGAGTGGTCAACATCACATCCCACCCACCTTATACCCATGGCAAGAGTCCACCAAAGTACCCACAGAACAGGAGGCAGGGTGGGGTCCACAGCAATCTGGACACTTTTGAAAAGATAAAAAGCCCCAGCTAGGGATTGAGCCCCAACTCACTGACCATCCACATCATGGCCTTGCCTCTATACTGAATAAACCGGGTCCTTCTGATAATCTTCCTGCCTCCAGAAATGTCCCACATGAAGTATGACACTCAGGACAACATTCTATTCAACATCATGAATCATATAATTTTAGACATAGTTCACACCTAACTAAAATCATCCATGGGCATCACCTCTGCTGAAAGCTGACATCAATCTTCCTGCCCACTAAAATACACACAAATATCAGGCATGTTCAATGTAAACACACTTTCATGAAGTATGATAGGAATGATAAGCAAAATTACCACCAGGTATCATAGTACACACACGGTCACAAACCTCACAACTACTCCAAGACATGCAGGAAGTTTCACTTAAAAAGACTCAGTTGGGATACAACAGTGCCGCTATTCTCTCACCTTCGTGCCATCAATCCCCATTACAAGATTTGGCAGTACAGGAACTGCCCCCGGTAATGTTGATGTCCGTGTAGAATCCTTTCTCTTGGCAGGAGGCATTAACTCTGGAGGAAGTGTATTTGGGATTGTGTATTTTTCTAGTGCCTTGTATACAAGATGCATTGCCTACAGAAGAAAACAGAACAACTTTTACACAGACCTTCATTTAAGTAACAGGTTTGCAAATTGTGAACTCCACAGCAAAGCATACACACCTACCAAGACATCATTTACTTTCCAAATGCCACAAAGTTGCAAGTTACACACATAAATACAATTTCATTTACAGCCATATGAAGAGTACAGCCTTCCCCACACTGATTTTCCTAAACCTCACAAATGTTCAACCACAGTGCATGAAGAACCATTATAGAGTATTTCACCCACAGCAGGCAACATATTTTCAAAGGATGGATATATATTCATTTACACCCACAAGTAAAATATGGCTTATGCTGTGTCAATTTTCATGAAACTCACAACTCCTTGATTGAAGCATATGATCTCCTGTACCACATTTCACCCAAATCTGTCAAGGAATATGGAAGGCAGAGACAGTAATTCATTTACATCCTTAAGTGATGACTGTCAATGAGCTGATTTTTACAAAACTCATGCTCAGAGCAAAACTCTTTGTAAAGAACTCTACACATTTCATGAAAATCTGACAAAGAGTTTAGGTGCTGATACCAGGTCACAGACAGATGGACAGATGTGTGTTCCACATAAGTTTTTTTTTTTTAATTCACAAAGAATGACTGAGGACAGACCCGTGTTTTTTAAGTAATTCTACCATAGTTCTTACCACCATAAATTCATGCCGATCCAGCATTCCATCTTTATCCATGTCTGCCAGATCCCATATTTTACCAAGTGTATCTACTGGTAACTTAGAATCCATCAACACCCCTTTCACCTGAAAATATAAGGGTCATCATATCACCAAAATGCATCAAGCAACAAAGTACAATGTAACTAATTTTTCTCATAACATTTTCCATGTAAACCATAAGCTCTTGTTACTGGTATATATGTGTGAACACACACACAAACAAACTGCAATCACCTTATTTTGTTCATACTCCTTGTCAGAGGCCACGGAAAATACATCTGCTGAGAAATTTTCTTACATCAATGTTTGGTGCATGACTCAATGTAAAAAGCCTACTTTCAAAATTATAAAACACAATTTGCAACACAGCATACAACAAGAGAATCATCATAAATAAACCTGGAGTGCAGTATTTCTAACTCTAAAAAAGTTTACTTCCTCACAACCGCTGCTCCAAAACTATGTAACAGTATTTGACATGACAATAGAACTCTCAAGTTCTGATATTTTCGCAGCAAAAAATGTTTACGTGTTGGAAAGGGGCACTGTGTGACTTTGGCGGAAAAGCCCAGTATTTTAAATACTCCCACAATACCTGAACAGTTTTTTTTAATGTTAAAATATCCATCATCCAACAACACAGTGCACTTCAGCTATTACAGTAAACAAAAAACATGAAAACTACTTGCAACAAAGTTCGAAGACTATTTCTCTCATAGTGTTAGTAATATCACTTTTCAACAGACAACTCATTACACAAGAAAGAAACAGCAAGACCAGATTACCTGAAACTTTTACTTTCCTAACAAGTTTCTGGGCACTTTTCATATTGTTGCTTATGATGCAAGCAACAAAAGTACATATGAATATGTTACAAAGACCTCTCTGAGAATCAGACAGCAGTACTTGAAGACATTTCCTTAGATCAGATTTAATGTGATGAATTCTAAATGTCAAATGCATATGTTTTGAATTTTACAAATTATGGACTATGTAACTGTTGTGCATTGTCATCTTTCTGAAAAATCTTAAGATTATAAATATCATTATACAGTCACCTACTTAACATCAGTTATTCATTCCTGCAAATCAGACATTCTGTCAAAAATGCTAACCAGGACTCTATTTCGCATTATTTTAAATGGGACAAATTATAATGCATTATGTTAACCCAAAATCCCCAACTAATTTCCTAAAACATAACTAAAACACAGTAAAATGCCCATATACAAGTAACAAACTATGATAAGATGTAATATGCTTAAAGCATCACTTCCTGATCACCAAACAATATGGTTCTGAGAAAACACAACTACTTTGTGTGCAGTAACATGCACAGTTTGCATGCATATCATCTTGTTAAACATGTTGTGTTATGTTCTTGGAATGTTAACATCAATGATTCCTGTATAAATATCAGCCAAAATGCACTGTACTGTGAGATATATACATTTTGTGAAGTGTGGATATTAAAAATTCGGAAACATTCTGCTGGGAAAAGCTTAACCAGGGAGACATTCTGCAGGGTACGTCTGTACATTTAAATTAAATCACAAGTCCATGATTTCATTCTCGTTTTCTAGTATGCAATTGTTGAGTAGCCTCCTGTTGCTTGTCAGTAACACAATAATAAGACAGAACTTGACGGTCAATATCTAAACACACGTAAGTTTTGAAGACGTCACAATAAAAATATAGTGCATGCTCAAAAAGACAATGTTTAGAATATAAGTATCCTGTTATGTCATCATGACTTTATGCACATCTGTGTGTGTGTGTGTGCGCGCGCGCACGCGCGCACATGCATGCTCATCTGCACTCCCCCACCACCCACTTGTACAACTTTGGAACAAATCAACAGTTTTGTTGGAACATCTCACCTCATCCAAACACTGTCCATGTAAACTAAGCTGGCAATGCGAATGTCCAAGGTTACCAAACATCTAGGATGAACCTCAAAATTCCATGTGTCTAAAGTGGCAAGAAGCAAATTATATACGAGGAACCACAAATATTAGGTGCCACCATACAATATTCAGTCGCACAGGTTACCTGGCATCTAGGATGAGTTTAGGCCTACCCCTGATCTAAGGCAGTGAACCTTTGCCATGTCACATGGGTCCTTCAAACGTTACACAGCAATATACCTTCAAAGAATGTGGAGTTTCTGTTGATGTAAACTGTCTGTAAATTGTAAAATAACAACATGACAAAAGCTGTCAATTTTAGACTGAGACTTAATAAACCAGTGAACCTCTATACGTTAGGTGAGTGAAATTTGGTATGGTGCAGGGTATTTAAACTCCCCTCACACCACATGACTGGCAGCCAGATTTTGGTGATAATGGTATTAGTACTGGAAAAATGCAATGCTTGGCAAGCTGTGCTAGCATGTCACTGCAATAATGTTACACATGGTTAATAAATGTGAGGGTTGTGGTAGTGAAATCTGTACCATAGGCAGTTATATATTATATGCAGAAAAAGAACACAAAAATATATAATTATTAACTTTGATTAAAGGAAGTGGTTGGTTGCTAGTTATAAATTTATAATTTCAGACGTCTTCACAGAAACGGAATTTCATAGAGAACAGTATGCATCATTAGTAAAAAATGTAAAGTTCACACCATGACATGCCTAGGAGGGAAGAGAGGGGTGAGTGGTCAGCACAATTACCTAACTACTTTACCCCCAGGAAAGACCCAGTACTCATTGTACAGGAGGCTGGGTGGGTCTTAGGTCAATTTCAGACAAGCAGAGAAAATCTTGCCTCACTGGGATTCGATCCCCGCACCATCTGGCCTATAGTGAGCTGCTATACTGACAATCCCAGCTGCCTGGCATCATTAGTGCTTCCTGATATGTTTGTCTAAAGCACTATACATATTCTAAAAACGTAGAAATGGCACTGGTGAAGAGATACAGAAATAGCAGTGACAGCAGCAGGAAGGAAAGCTAGATTTTCCCACCTGACACATTAACCAATGCTGCCAACTGAAGATGACACCCACATGCTCCTTGTACTGATGTTTCTAAACATCTGCCTCTTGGGGATAATTACACCACTTCATCAGGAAACAGTAACTCACATACCTTGTTCCCAGGTATCATGCCATTATGAGGTTGCAAAGAGTCAAATAACTGGTCATATTTTGCCTTCTCAGCTGGTTTCACAGCCCAGTCACTTGACATCAGAGTGCTGTTTATTGGTGGAGGAGATATAACACTGTTTTGAACCACCATCACTGGAGGAATATCACCCTGAGACAAGAAAAAAAATCAATTAACATCAAACCTAAAACATACTTCACACATAAAACCCTGATTAAAAGAATACAAAATGACAACAAACATAAGCTACATAGAGCAATCATACCATTGCATCAACCCCTTGTCCATTTTAACAGAGTTCAACACACTAAAATGAGAAATGTTCTATGTAGTCAATAACAATGGTAACAGCACCTGAAATTTAAATGACCCCAGCAAAAACTAACCTGTTCACTTGCTTGTACACTGAAGTCTGTATACAGTTTCTATAAACTGAAAATGACAGTGAACAGAACCACCTACAGCAGTACACAGCCACTCATTCAAAACTAAACCTTCTGCAATATTGGGGAAAAAATGTATTATAATCAAAATTACAAAAAGATACAAAATTATGCTATTTATGGTTCCTATAATGAAATGTTGAACATAAACACACATGAATCTGTTTCTCTGTGTTGCATGGAAGTATACAGAAGGTCCTAATGACCAAGCAGTGTAGTGTTTCCATTATGCAGGTCCCAATAATACTTTGATGTGGAAATATGAAGAGTAGTTAGTATTTACCATGGAATGCATGTCAGTGTATAAAGATATGAAAGGTATTTTCCTTCTCCAAATAAGCACCTATGAAATGTCCAGTTTTGCAACTGTGTACAGAAGTTCTAATCTGATACAAATTAGCTAACCTACATCTATGCTTGATATTTGTATATTATGACAATGGTGCACACAACTGTTCAATACCCCATCTGAATGAAGTTTATGTGCCAGATCTGTGTAAACACTATCCACTTACTAATCCTGTAAATTTTAAGCATCTTCAGCAACAGAAAGGTAAAACTGTTTGGTTGTAACATAAGCGTACCATCATTAGTCACCTAACAGTATTATGAAATAAGCAGGAAATTATCAGGTATAACACCAGACAAGGCACTGCCTTTATCTGTGTATTGTACGGAATACAAACAAAGATAAGTTTTCATCTATCTGTCAAGAATGTTAAGAACTGTCTTCAAAGAAAAGGGTGGCATAATTTCTTCCTGGGTATAAAACCGTTTAGTACTGCATAGTGTAGAAACAATTACAAATAGACCATCAGCAGACAACTTCCTAATCAGTAAGGCCATGTTTATAAATTGCTCTGAATTATCAACTACATTGCTTCCCGAACATACATGAGCTAAATCACAGTTTACTATAACAAAACCCAAACTTCACACTTTTCTATAAGTGATTTCATTCTGGGTCTTTTTTAAACAAGGACTGTTTGTTCTGGAATCCAATGCTGCACCAAATATGTTTCCTGCATTAATATTTTCATTTCCCATTTTAAAGGGCCAAGAAATGTAGTTAATATTTTCCAGTAATATCATATTCAAAAGTCTAGACTCATTACTCACTGGCTATAAAGCCAATGCAGAAAAATTTACCATTACTATCTTTTAAGACAATACAATGTCTCATTTGTTATCTCAGGCTGTCAAACAGTACTTAAATCTACTGCACTGCTCCATTTGAGGACAATGCTGTTTAAGAATTTTTTAAATATCTTGGAACTTACCATTTTAGGAGGTGGTACATCTGCTGTTATGTTTACCATGTTCACCTCCTTTCCTGTCTGTGCAAGTGAGACAAGTTTCAAGGCCACAAAGAAGCCACCCTTATTCAGGTAACCTTTTCCTGCTGGGTCCGACAAGTCCCACACTTTACTCAATATGGCATCTGACAGACCAGACTTTTTCAGAAACCTAGCAGCATCTAAAGCTCCAACACTACCCTGGTTACTTGGGTCAACCTGTTAACACATGAATAACACAAAAATCATGAAAGGAAACCCATTTGTTCCCTATCAACTTCAAATACGAGCAGCACAAGTTATGTACCTCAACCTGTAGCCACTGTGTACGCTACATATAGGATGGGTGTAATGCACCACATTTTATATAATTAGTCAACAGATATATTTACTGAATTTTTTGAGACATGCTGCACAATCCCCATTTTTTCCTCCACAAAATGCTTTGTATTTCATAATGTTGTCTAGTTTGGTTCATAAACTATTCACATTTTACATAAAGGATGCACAAAAATTTAAATGTCCAAATCCACTGCGAAAAGGTTAAAGTTAATGGCACTGACATTACATCTTTCCTGCATACAATGGGGAAAATAACTACAACTCTACAGGCTTTACTGTTAATTCTAATACAATGGTCCCTTTCTCTGATAAATCTTAAACTTAACCAAAAATAATTACGTTCAGGCACTGTAAATTCTACGTCTGTAAAAGTGGAAATGTTAAACAAACTAAATACATGCATCATTAGAGGTCAAATATACAATCAGTTAAAAAGTCTCCATTCTTAGATCATACCCAACACCATGATTTTGCATGGAGGAATGGAGGTCAGAGCCAAATGAATTCTTGACCTAGATACCAGATGAAGGTGTAATGTCAGTTCATTCTCTTCACCCTAACGCAGGGGTCCTCACACTCATCAGAAAGTATGGACCCCAGAATTATCACTGACATCATGAAAATAAAAAAAAATTCCTCATGTCTCCCACAAAGAATCAAACTCCAGCACCCCAATCTGTAAAATCACTACTTAAGAGGTCTGCGAACCATGTGTTTGAAATACATGTTACACTTCAATGTCTACTGGCTGAATACAATATTACTGAGTTGCTGATCTACACCAATGGTCTTCCAACTCTGAGACTCAAATTTCATACATTACTGTCATACAGCAACTTTGGTAATGCACACAACTTTACAATTCTGATGACTGAGCGGTCATCTCTAAAGGAATACAAATGAAACTGAAAAGTTACCCCTAAAGGAATACAACTGAAACTCAGCAGTCATCTCCAAAGGAATACAAATGAAATTATTCAAAATAATAATTGAAATCACTCATCAGTCCAGTTACCACACTGTATTCAGTAGGTAACACATAGCTTCAATTTACATGTTTCAATTTTTCTATTTCTATGCCCCCCCCCAAATAAAAGAATACACTGTCATGATCTATCCAAATACTATTAACCAATCAATTTTTGTACTGCATACACAGTGTGCTTTCTTGGATTAAGGTTTATTATAAATACTCAACACTATTCTAATGTTCAATGTCAACTTATGTGACCTCTCAGCAAAACTGTCACATAAGGAACAAATAAACAATTTTATTTATTTTTAATGAAAGTTATCACAATTTACTGGAAGACAACAGAACTGAGATAAAGCTCTAAATTCCACTAAATATCAGAGAAAGCTACAGCAAATTTGCAAGCACCAACTGCTGCATGTTTATATGTCATGCCAGACAACAAACCACTGTCTGCAAATCCTAACATCATATGTACACACATACTTACTCACTTCAAGGTAAGAATGCCAACATCCACAAGAAAACTGAACTATATGATAGGGATGTGTTTGTTTTATGAATAGCAATATTCCACATGACATACTAATCATCCTTGCTATTAACTGAAAGTAAGCAATTACGGCTGCTTACCTGGTGATAATACGCTTCATATATTGCACTATGGCTTCCAGCCACCTAAAATATGAAAATGCATATTATAGATCTACAAAACACAAAACACAAAATTGACACAATAATGTACTTATGCAATTTGTCATATCTTGTAATGATATTGCAAATAACAATCTCTTCCTCCTACTAGCAAGCAAATGTGCGTGCGTTTCATGGCACCTCAGCATCTACGACCATTTTGGCCTGTAACCAAATGAATAAAATTGTCAAAACAATTTTTATAAGCATACAAAATTCTGGCAGTCAAACAGACATGGAAAACCATATATGGCGAGCACAGCCAAACCACTGGACAGGTTATGATGATCATCTCTGAGGAAGTTGTGCAGAATGGCCTGAAGATGAAATACAAAATGATATTGGTCATAACATTGGCATTCTATAAGTAAATGTAAAATGGGAGACAGACTTAGCACAGCAAGCAATAAAGAGATGCCAGGTCACCTGCAATTCACGTCTAGGTGTTAGCCAAGTGCACAAATCCAAAAGTTTATCAGTATGACATCTTCCTTCCTGATAAAGCATGGAGAAAACTGCCATACCTGCACACATTTCTTCACAAATTGCAACTCATCCTCTGTACAGGTACCTTCATCCTACTAAATTTTAAAACAGCACAAAGAACAGGCAGGACACCATACCTACGAGCAAGAGCAGATGTTACATTTTCACGCACAGCTGCTCCTTTCAAAGCCACATCAGTCGCCCGCTGCTGGGCAAGGCCATGAGCAAATCACAGCTAACTCAGTGACTTAAGGCAATGGAATGCCTGCTACAAAATCTGCATAATTATCAGACTACCACCTGGTGTGTACCCACGGAGACTCTGTATGTTATGCAGTCAGCCACAGAAGAGGACTACTTTCACAAGATTCATGCCAAAGAGCACAGCTTAGAAGACACCTAGATCTTGGTTGAATAACACTTATAATTATGGGCATGGTAGGAGAAAGCCTGGCCTTCAAAAAGGAATAAGCAGTCAAACCTTGAACAATGATCCATAAGAATAAATCATGGTGTAGTTCTGAAAAGCAGACAGGATTTCAACAAAAGGCTGGTGATATAGAAGGGTAAATGTTTTGCCTTTCAGTGTCCAATGAATTGAAAGTCACCAGTTAGCCATGTGATAAGTTAAGAAAGAATAAGTGAAAGCCTACTGGCAAATATATGTGACATCAGTGCATTAAAATGCTGAAGACGGCTGTACAGGAATGCACCCATGAGTCAACTCATACTTGTTGCATTGAGTGGGGTGAACTATCACTGCACAATGCATGATGGGTCTGCATTGCCATATTCATCACATAACTAACATGGAGAAAAATGTGTTAGGTTCTTGGGACTGCGTGTATGAAATTTCAAGATGGTTGCTACACTAAATGACTGTACAAATATCAGTGTGGCTGACAGGGTCAATGATAGTTTGGACTTCCTTGCAGAGCCATAGTGCGTCACAGCATGGATCAGGATACAATAAAAGTGCAGCATCACCATCCAACCCCTGCACCAAAAGCTGCCAGATAAAACAAAATTTAACAATAATTCACACCTATAAACCCATCTCATGTGAGACTCCCAAAAAAATCTGCTCTCAAGGAAGCCAATATACTTTACAGATGGCATGAAGGAAGCACACTTTAGCAACAGACTAGGGGTAAGAGATAAACCCAACAATCATGTTTTAAGTGCATACACTTGGTCTTTGGTGCCAAGGAGGAAAATCAGTTTGCTGCCCAGGGTGACATCATTCACAGCACATTGCAGACGGCATTCAACACATAAGTTAACTCCAGGAACGATAGACAATGGTGACCTGTCAATGCATAAAAATGCTAACATGGACTGACCAGTCACATCAACAATTCCATTGACAAACAATGCAAACCATTTCAACTTAATTCAACTCTATTAGGCTCTGATTATGGTACATGACTTACAAAAGTACTTTTCTTTCTTTGGACCTGTCCACCATCTAATTTTTAATGAAGTATTACAGTTTGGAAGCCAGCTCTGCTTCCACCTTCAGGTAAACGAACGCAGCTAACCTGGCAGACACCTCAGATGGAACTATTTCAGTCACTGGCAATGACTGAGTAAAGCAGGTCAAATTAAAATTACCCATAAGGCACTTCAGTCTCTTGCAGATGCCATGCAGACAACTCTGCTAAGACAAACATGGAGGTAACTTATGAAAAAAGAGAAGAGAGAAACAGGTGCTCTACCTGTGGGTAATTCTTAGAATGCCGTATTACCACATGGCATCATATACCTTCTCCATCTTTAAGAAGGCAGAGTTCAGCTGTTGGCAGAGATCAAAGTATTGTGTATATGATGTTCCAAATTCACTACATGATGATGAGCACCGGAGAGAAACTTACTCTCCTGGATAATGGCAAGGCAGTAGAGTACCACATGCTCCATGACTTAACATACAGAACTACTGTAACTTGTCACACATTAGCAGGCCTTATCAGATTTCATAATTCAGGTAACTATTATTTCTCTCCATGCAGATAGGACCAAGTTCTATGGTCCTTCACAGTTGTACTGTATGTGGGCAGCAGGAACTCCCCTTCATCTATCTACTAGCAATTTCTGTTTTGTTCAATGCAATGGATAAAAAGTCTCAGATGTCTTACATCATCCCTTCCAGTTTCTTGAAAACTGCAATCCTGTTGCTGCTGATGATGGCAATGACAATAAACAGAACTTTACCTTGACTAATATTGTAGCAAGACTACTGTTCTTACTTTTGTAAATCGCTCTTCAAATACGCAGCACTATTTTCACACTAACTAAAAAATTCTCACATATTTGTTCACATCTGTTATAACTGCAAGACTGAGAGAAAAAGCATACTGGATATAAAATGCGTGTTTCATATTCCCTAAAACATTCAGGGTTCCTGGGTTTCTCGACAATATCCACTGTCTTGAATTCTACCAGACTGAGTTTCCAGAACACTGTGCTAAAATGCTTCTTGGTCCAATAGATATTTAGTTAAAATACCCTACATTGCCTTATAGGAAATTTCTTTTCCCATGTCCCCCATCTACTACTTCCCCTGAACTGTGCCTAAAAGAATTTTCTGACAGTCTTCCTGCCAGGCCCACTGTACACCCTCATGGTGCAGGTTTCTTCTCTGATGGCACAGAATTACTAATAACACTGGAAACTGCCATGTCTCTTCACCCTGTAATCCAGTCTCTAGCAACTCTTAGAGAAATTTCCTCTAATTCTGTTACCTCATGGGATTCTGTGTTTTTTGCATCAACAACAAATTAAACAGAGCATAATTTGGTAGAAACAATACAACAGTCTTCGACAACTTCTTTCTGACAGCTGAATACCAAGGTATTGATCTGCACAATTTACAACTTATACATGCTAGTTATACCCTAGTTATACCCTATGAAGTTTGGTTTCTTTATTCCTTCACTTGTTTTCAGCCTTTTCTTCGTGTGTTTTGATGTTCTGAATTGTGTACGGCAAAAATAATGCACATAAGTCTCTTGTCATTCCATTCATGAACCATTACATGGTCTTTTCTTCTCCACCTCTTCCTTTCAAGTTTTCTGCTGCTTCCTCCAAATCTAATGGAATGCATATCTTAGCCTTCATTGGGCCTTTACTCTTGACAAATGTTCCAGATTTTCCACCAGCTTCATAGTATAATAAAAATTATCCTGGTATATATGGTGATGAACACTAAATTATTTACTGCCACTGACATTACCATTTACTTCAACATCTTCCACTCTGCTATAAATATTTCCATATTGAAAATGCACACTGCATTTGCTTTGTATTCAAACTAATATTCCAAATTTTTAACTTCTATCAGCATTGTAGGATTGGAATTTCTGGCATCCCCTCCACAGGATCAACTTTTTGTTTGGCAGTTCTTCTTTTGGTCTATACAGTGATATAAACTTTTGAAAGAGACATTCATAGACTGGCTGAATTCTGAACAGTCTAGATGAAACATATTTTAGTTTGCTGTTACCATTGAAATACAGTGGTGGTGGGTCTGTACACCAGTAGTCTTTCACATTATCTTTCCCAACTTTCTAACTTGGCCCATCAAATTATCTGCCATAAGCATTTTTTCATTTCCACAGTCATAATGTTCACCCGCAGCAGAGACACAGGGGAAATTTTCCATTTATCAGCATTCTTTTTCAGACATCATTTCACTGCTCCAAGAAAAGGTAAATAAAGTGATCTCCAATCACAGCACTAATAACCACGAGTATATGTGAACAATCATCTGTAACCACATTCAATCTTGTGTTCCCTACAAATCATCCTACATTCAGGGTTTAATTATTTGTATTACATCCAACAACTGTATTTCTTCAGACTGTTCACTGATATCCCCGTCAATAGTGTCAGTAAATGCAAGTTTACTGACATTACAATGTACACTCGCCAACAAGACTGCGAAGTTTTACCAAACTAGTGGTTGGTAAATTACTGTTGACTCTTTGATTATCACTTTCTTCAGGGCCAGAGATGTCTAACAACAGATCTGACACATGTTGCAACACGGTTTCCTCCTCTGTCACATCTCTCCTACTTGAATGCATGACTTATGTCAGCCAAAATTACAAAAGGAAATACTGACAAATTCAATACAAGAATAAGACCATTGTTTGGATTATACACATATTCCAGATTGAAAGGCCTGCCAAGATTTGGAATTTGTTACTTTTATGGATGTCATAACATCCCCATTCAATAATACAGCCACAGCAGCTGCATACATATTAATGGCAATGACACAGTGCTTGAAAATGAGTTTAATTGTGGCCTGTATTCAATGTATGGGATTGAAATCATGAATGATTTTGTGATCTGTATATGATATGTTAGAAACTATTCTTCCTCCTGTTCCTAAGTCTTCCTACTTACAAGGTCATTAACACAGAGCAGACAGAAAACTCAAACATGTCTGCACACATTTTGGATGAGCACTTTAAAATTATATTATTGCTGCATTAATTTATTCTCATGTGAGCTCAATCACATTACAGAGGGAAAAAATATAAACTGCCCAATCCACTTTAATTATGAGATTGCAAAAAAAAATAAAAAAAAAAATAAAAAAGTTGGGTAGTAAATATAGCACACTGAAATTCTAACATACTGAGTTTCAGAACAGAAGCTACACCACTGCAATGCAGATGCAAGCAGGAATGTGATGAAACTTCTCAAATATCTGTACGGTAATGTGACAGTGAACAATCTGCTGAAATATTGAACTTCCTTGTGATCTTCAACCTTCGGTCACAAAAATTTTCAATGCCAGGTACACAACCTCATTACCAGTGTTTTTGAATAAAAAGAATTTCTAAATGACCAATTCTATTGTCAATACATTTGTTCTGCACTTTTTCGTGATGTGAAGTGATGTTTTGTGATGTGATGTAACACGATGCTGAAGAAGAAGAAGAAGACGGTTTTCTCACGGACTGACATTGCTGATTTTAGGTAATGTCAAAATATACAACTCTAGTGACAGTAACTTTCATGAGATTTCTAAACAATCAAGCTGTTGATCAAATGGTTGATGGACCCTCATCTGCCAGACTTGCCAAAAATGGTAATTTCATGAGGACTCAACAATGCAAACTTGTTCAATTACCCTTGTTAAAAGTGTAAATTAAAAAATTTTACCAATAAAAATCACTAAACAATCATCACAACTCATATCATACCATATATATATTTGAAATAAATGAATGCAACTGGGAAGTCCGTTATATCAGCCACACTTAAAAGTCAACCCACCACTCCTGATCACATTACAGAAGTGTGCAAATTATATACATACATGCAGTATAATTACACTGCTATGTTGCCATAGCTGAAAAATTGTATAACTACTTTGTGTATTTACAGTACATGGTAATGTACACTTTTCCCGAAAGAATCAATCCAAATGAAGCTGGCCACAAATCTTGCAATGGCAGGAATTAGTCAACACCAGGCTATCATCTAAAATCGGCATGGAATACATACATGCATATATACATACAATACATACATTTCATCAATCCATGACATCCCTCTAGGGGCATTCAGATATGGAACATTATCAGATAAAAGATATTAACTATAATCAAACATTATTGAGAACAATACAAGACTCAACAGTCAATAAACAAACCAGACATAAAACAGGCAAATAAAACAAGAAAGGCATATTGAAAAGGAGACGGTACCATATTTAATAAATAAAATGTAGTATAACATATTATATTCATAATATCCTTGTCTTGAGAGGGCCAACCTGATCTCCTATGACAGTATTAGTCATCTAAAAATTCTTCTAGAGAGTAAAACAATTTGCTTACTAG
>Ga0123357_10002365_pt1 | contig 20987 bp, 11 predicted proteins | sample TergutEmb28metaG_FD_89873 | JGI IMG/M metagenome (GOLD analysis project Ga0123357, IMG submission 89873) | Embiratermes neotenicus P4 segment gut microbial communities from Petit-Saut dam, French Guiana - Emb289 P4 | ecosystem: Host-associated > Arthropoda: Insects > Digestive system > Gut ... | reverse complement strand
GCTAACCTCTAAATGTTGCATTTTATATATTTATTCAACAAATATAGGTACTGAATATTTTAAACATGGTACATACTCTCCGTTTTTTCCTCTTCAAAATGCAGTTTGTTTCATAAATCTAACTTATTTGGTTCGTGTATTATTCACATTTTATATACAGAGTGTGCTAAAATTAAAAAAATAATTGTGGCACCAAAAGGTTAAATAAATTTGCAACTTTTATACTGTTACTTAAAAAAAACGTGCTTGTTTCACTGTGGAACTTAAGATGTTAAAGTCTTGGTGTAAAACACTTCAAAATTGTTTTGCTGCTGCTATTTTTTTGCAGGTGTTACGGCAGTATATGTTCCTTGCCTCATTCCATTTGTGCAGGGTCCGGTAGGTACAAAGACTAGGCGATTACCCTTTGTCCTATTGTAGTGTTGCTTCTGTGTGTAGGTGCGCAAGCAGAAGCAACACCACAATAGGAAAAGGGGCAATCCCCTAGTCTTTGTACCTACCAGACCCTGCAGAATTGGAACGAGGCAAGGAACGTATATTGCCACAACACCTGCAAAAATATAACAGCAGCCGCTTCTACAACAAAAACACTTTTAAAGTGTTTTACGCCAGGACTTTAACATCTTAATTTTCATGATAAGTAATTGTATAAAAGTTGTAAACCTATTTAGTCAAAACAACAATAATTTTGAGCATACACAAAAAAAGTTCTCCCTGAAAATGGTGCAGTAAATGCTGAAACATGTAGGAGAAAGGGTGATAATTAATACCTGTATTTTATTGCATATGTGCATTTTGTAGGTGTGTTAAAGACGTAATTTATTAAAAAATGTGTGGAATGGAAAGCTTCAAGATCAACCCTGAGCTTTACATGAAGACCCTAAATAAGTTGAAACAACAAATCTCTCGTACTAGTCAGGAAGAATGCTGATGCTTCTTCAACATGATAATGCCAGACACCACAATAGTGCTGTTGTGCTGCAATACAGAATATCAGACGTGAAGTTGTTCTTCACCCTCCCTGCAGCCAAGATTTGGCAGAGTCTGACTTCTGATTTGCAGCTGTCAAGAAACATCTCAAAGGAAATAATTTCACATGTGATGAAGCAGTGCCACCTGTTATAGGGAAATGGTTTCAAGAACAGCCTGAGGAATTCTATAGTGTCAGGTTCAAAAAACTTGTTCAGGGCTGGCAGCATTGTATCAGACAAGAGGGAGACTATGTGGAAAATTGAGATATACCTGTGGAAACCATGAGCTATATTTTGTGTTTTGTTTCATTGTGATGCCTTGACTGGGAGTACAGATACAAACATAAAGGTATTACTTTCTGTGCACACTTTGTAAATTAGCTTTGTTTTTTTATATGTGATTATTATGAATCCCCACACACACAAAAATCTGTTCGTGTTTGGGATAAATCTTCATTATCACATAATATCTGTACCTGCAGTTTCCCTTTGTAGACTGCCAAGTCCAGTTTTGTATAAACTTCTAATTGTTCCTGGCATTTTGAGTTCATGTAACTCAAGTTACTTAGAAACAATCTCTTTAACCTTTTCCATAGTTTTGAAACCAATAACCAGTTTGGTTATTTAGGTGTGTTGTGTGGTCTTGCCATCTACAACTTCACGATCATTGACCTGCCTTTCCCACTGGCACTGTATAAGAAACTCCTGAAGGAGCCAGTTTCACTGGAGGATCTCAAGGGATTATCCCCTACTCTTGCAAAGTAAGTCAAGTGAATGTGTAGTCATACAGACAAGAATTTATTCCACCATATTTAGGCTGATACATATAGCCATAATCAAGGAATGCGCATAAGGGTCATGTTTAGTAAGAGTATATATAGCGTTGTCCAAGGTAAGGGTAAAATGTGCATTTTAGAATAAATTACAATATATTCGTATGCAGTAGGCAGTCATGTCAAAAATACACAATATAAAATATACAGAACTTAATTAATATAAATCATTTGCATCTGTGCATCTTCTTTCCAAAGAAGTAGAAAGTTCTGTGTACATTTTATTTGGTTTACATGGGGCAAAGACTTTGTACTAGCCCAAGTGCATGATTTAGCTCCATGGATAACAGTTGTGGGATACTGTAGGATTGTTTATAAAGAAACAACCACAGTAAAGCACATATGTTGATATTTATTAAGGTCTTAAAAGTCATACAGTAGTGTGTTATAAGTTGCGGCTGGAATGCCACAATTAAAGTGCATCTGCCTGATCTTGCATGGAGTGTTCTTTTCCAACTGGCGGCCAGTCTATGAATGCGCAGTGAGTTGCGCAGTGTAGGGCTCATGCGATGCTAGCTGCAGGCTCAGCTGAGCTATGGAGTGCCCAGTCCACGGTACAGCATGGCCGGGCGGCCGAACGATATTACTTCCTTCTCGATGTGTTGTCAGATGATGTTACTCCTTCTTGTAGCGAGTGATGAAGGCTGGCTGTCACTTTGAGAGCCTCCTTTTATTCTGAGCTCTAGCTGGTCTGCCTGTTCTACCATTGGTTAGTTGGCGGAGTTGGTAGGCATGGCTAGTAGAATGATTACCCATGGCTGAGGTGCCGTGATGGAAAGCGGTGCTTGGTTTGGAGTGCGGAGCAGAGACTGGAGTTAGAGAGAGAGAGAGAGTTGTGAGGAGAAACAGCTACTGAATATGTGGTGTGACAGAGGAAGGAGATGTGCTGCCATGTTGGTTTTCCCATACAGTATTGTGTGTCAGCTGCCATGGTGGTTTGCTGGGATGATTATCACATGGTGCTCATGTATGCAGTTCTTTCAACCCATGCAGATCATTTGTAATATAGATAAACATGTCTCCAGATGCTAACTGACTGGATGTACAGAGACTGTTGAAACTGACCAGATGATACTTGTAGGTCTAATGGAATTGGCAGAATTATGGAAAAATAAATGAAGAAGGGAACTCTGTATATGTCTTATTTCTTATTGCAGAAGTCTGCAGGATGTGTTGGACTATAATGAAGCAGATCTTGAGGAAGTATTTGCCCTTAATTTTGAAGTAACAAGGGAGGTGTTTGGTGAGGTTAGAGTACAACCTTTGAAACATGGTGGTGAAAATATATCTGTTACACAAGAAAACAAGTAAGTAACATGAGAGCTGGGAGAAATTTATTAACAGCATAGAGAGGAAGATTCATTTGCTTGTATGAATCACTGTTACAGAAATGCAGTGGTAAATTTTAAGGTTCTTGCTATGGGTGTTGCTGAAGTTTCAAGTCTTCTGGGTTGTTCCCTGAAGACTTGAAACTTCAGGCATTTACATGGGAAGGTGGTCAACCAAAACCCTCTAATTAGGTTCTGGTTTTGATCACTGATATTGGAACCTACTCTGACCTTGTGGCCAAAATATTAGATGTCAACACTTAACTTTTTCTTTGTAAGACACAGTTTTACTTTCTCCCTGATTTATATGTGGTTAAAGTGGCACATAAGCAGATCCTTTGCCATTTTAAATGCTGTATTACAGCTGTAGAGAGCTTGCCTTTGGAGCAGGAAAACAGGCATCAATTCCTGTGGTAGTTTAATGTTTTTTTCTTAATCACTATGTTTAAAATGGCATTAGGAACTGTACAGAATTTTGTCAATACTATCTTGCATGTTTCTCACCATTTTTAGAGCAGCTTTCTTGTCCAGAAGTGACCCAGTAGATCTGTCTTCATTAATAAACTTACAGTTTTATGAGATCATTTTTATTGCCTTTGTATGAGATAAAATTGTCCCTGTTCATACCACGCAGGCATGTGAGGAATGGAGATGTGACTTCACTTATTCCTAACCTCAGCCACTAGTTGGAAGTGAGTTGTCTGCTTCATGACCCAGCCACTTTACCCCAGGCAAAATGCCCTTGGTTCCCATTGCATAGGATGCTGGGAGGTTCACAGATATGTTCTGGGCATTTTGGAGAAGATGAAAGTCTGTTGCCCTTGCAGGGATTCAAACCCGTTTATCACCAAATACAACCTAGTCACTATACTGACTATGCTGTCCTGGCTCCCAAATGTGTAGGTGTGCATACACATGCAACATCAGGTTCCAGAAGACAGACATCCTCACGGCTTCTACCTTCTTAGGAATAAATTATTTAAAGTTGCATGGTTGGCAGAAGGTAGTGAGGTCAGTGAGACTGCAGGGGAAGGCTGTGTATATTGGACCACTTCCTAGATTGAACCATTGCCCTAGAAATTTACAGGTAGCAATTGTCTGTCACTCTGGTGGCAAAAAGTCTGAACTTTTATCTTTTCTGATTAAGGGAGGCAGTGTTATCAGGATGTGTTGCACTTTTATTTATTTATTTATTTATTGTAATACATTCCATAGCTCCTAATCAGACAAGACCTTTTGATGTAGAAACTGTGGCATGCTTTCTTATGCTTTTTATGTGCTTCTTCTAATCTTTCACTTCTACATCTGCTTTTGTGAAAGAAATGCTGTTTGGCTGAGGAAGTTCCATCTCCAGTGCACAAACACAACTTTCTTGGAATAAATTAGAGCCTTAATATTTTATATTGTGCCATCCAGTCTCCAAAAGTCTTTGGTGAGATGAAAATTGGTGTGTTGCTATAAATTGAACCAACAGCAATTTTCTGTATTGGACCACCTACTTCATGTGATCTGTTTTAGGAAAGTGAGGAGCCGTAAATTTTCAAAGCAATGGGGTTTATTTATTGGGTAAACATGTGAATACACAAGGTATATTTAGGTATTATTTTCCTCATCCTCAGTTTTTCTTGTGTCGGAGAAGATGCAGGAAGGGGGAAGAAAAATTAAGTAGAGAGCACTTGTTGCATATTGGAATGGGAATTTAGTTGGTACGTACACCATAACGTGGGCACTGTAAAGTACTGTTATATTCTGTGGTCCAATTTGTGAATGCATTTGCTTAAATGTGAGTAGTGCTGACTTTTAGGAATCCTTTTTTAATATGCTTTCTTGTGTAGGCTCAGTGCATAATGAATATGTTTTTGAGAAGAAATTGCACTTTTTTTTTCTTTCTTTCATCTTCCAAAAATGCTCTTGTTCATAGGAGGTCCAATATAGGTGGTCTTCCCCTACCTAGTGAATGTCTTTATGTATATTCTGCTCAAATTGCAAGTGTAACACTGGTTTGGATTTATGCTATAGATATTTGTGGGTGTAGTGTCCGTTAGTAACCCATCATGTATCACTTTTCTTACATTTGTTCTTCATGTTGTGGGCACAGGAACGAATTTGTTGATCTTTATGTGGATCTGGTATTGAATAAGTCAGTTGAGGTGCATTTCAAAGCATTCAGCACTGGTTTCCTCAAAGTGTGTGGTGGACATGTCCTTGAGCTCTTTCACTCTCATGAGTTGATGGCTGTTGTTGTTGGTAAGTTTTGTGAAGCATCTATGATTAAGGGTCATTGCTAAGGTTCTGGCATAGTATAAACACGGATATTGCTGATAAAATTAATTTTTAGTTCATTCATAAAACTGGAAACATTTGTTTCTTGTCTCTTAGTTGTACATAGAAGAAGTTAAATGTAATTGAATTGTTTAATTTCAAAGAGGTTATGTCCAGTGGCTTCCTCTTTCCAACCAACCAGAGCAGTTAATTTGAGTTCAAAGTGTTTTATACTCTGTGAAACAAAATACAGTATTTGGAATTATATAAACCATGCATCAAATTCATTTATGTTTTAAAATGTAACTGTACTTGCATAAAACATGTGAAATTTGAAGTAGCCATGGCAGTGAGTAACATGAGCATAGTCTTTTGGGATGTTACACCATGTAATTTTGTAGCTTGGTATCCTGATGATTGAGGCAGCAGGTTTCCCTAAAATTTTGTAGACTCTGCTAAAGTGCATGGTGCCCCATCCCACATGTTTGTAATCTAGAAAACACACTGTTCAGTGATCTTTGTTGCAACCTTTATATGTTGCTGCAGACCATTTCAAAAGTATCTGTGGACCAGATTGTGCCTGCAGGCCACATTTTGCATATGCCTACTCTATAGTAAAAGTGAGTATCTGGTCTGTGACCATATATTTTGACTGATGTTTTAGGAAATGAAAATTATGACTGGGAGGAATTGCAGCATGGTGCTGAGTACAAGAATGGTTACACAGAGAATGATGAGACAATCAGAATGTTTTGGGAAGTTTTTCATGAACTTCCTGAAGAGGAGAAGAGAAAGTTTCTGCTGTTCCTCACTGGTAGTGTCCGGATCCCCATTCAGGGAATGAAAGCAATCAAGGTATTGCCTACACCTGTTTCAGTTCTTTGATGTAAATGGAACATGAATTGATTTGGGAAATGTTTATTATACAATTCATAAACTGTCACAGTGGGAAATTATGCATAGCATAACAGCTGTGGTGCGTAGCTCCATGCTTTTGTAATCACACCATTAGATGGAGGTAAGTGGTCAGGTTCCTGCCACACCTTCTCTGCTCCCAAGGAAAGAGCTCCTGACATACATTTTATAAGAAGCTAGTGGGCTTCAGTGCTGTTCTGTGGAGAACAGAAAATCTCTGGCCCTGCTGGGAACTTAGCAATGAATATTGAATATTAAATCAAAGTAGTCAAAATAGCTCATTTCGATTTGAAATTATAGCAGACATTGACCGTAGATATAAATAATATTCAAGTGGATTGTTTGAAAGGTTCTACATTTGCATTGACCTTGTTAGTTTTTGTAAAACAAATGTATCTTTGCAAAATTATTTGCACTATATACAGTAAAATCCCAATTTTATGTTCCCACGCGCGCGCGCATGCACACGCGCACACACACACACACACCAGTTGTACATACATTGTAAAAATGTTCAGAAGTTCCTTATATTAAGTGGCATTCCAAATCTTTTATATGGCAGTGCACAATTTAAAGTTCATTACTCCCATTTCCCAGGTTTTGCACCATTGGTGGTGTTCCCCATAAAACATAAAATTGTGGTTTTGCTATAAAATGGATATAGGAGTAGTAGAGGAATAGCTGTTCTCATTACTAACCTTGATGCTAGATGGAGGTGAGTGGTTAACATTATTCCCTTACTACTTTACCTGAGAAAACCCTGGTACCCATGGAATAGGAGGCTGGGTGATCCCTCAAGATTTCTCCAGCCAGGATTCAAACATCTGATTATCCAGCCTGTAGCCTAGTCATCATATGTATATAGAGCACACACACACACACACACATATTCACCATGCTGAAAATGTTTCAAATTAAGTTTGTGTGCTTGAATTGAAGAGATCTAGATATGTTTCAGTTATTAACTTTTTGTGTGATAGAACTTATTGAGAAATTTTGCAAAGTTAAACTGAGGTAAAGATAAAAAAGAGAGGTAAAGTTGTGCCTGTCCTTAATTAGGCACTGTGCTGTATGGGAGGGGAAGTGTAGGTTCATAGCTTCTCAAGCTTTACGCCAGGTTGAGGTGAGTGATCTAGATTCCTGCCCCATGCATTTTATGACCTGTGCAAGAGCAGCCACAGGATATAGGGGTAATGTAATACAACCGTTTTGTTTTATATATATTACAAGGCAGTTATTAATTACCATCAACACAACTTGTCTGATACACCATAATAAATAATAGTGTTGATGATGATTTCAAACGGCCTCGGAACACAACCAGTGTAGATACTGTGGGGAAGAGAAGATCTCTCTTTGCAAGAATGGAACCCAGCCCTGTTATAGTCACTGGTGACTGAGCTGGGCTTTTGTGAGTAGGGGTTATAATTGACTGATATGGACTAAACATTACATTTTCCTAATAATGCTTAGTCTAAATTTCAGTAACTGTTTTCTGTTAAGTAAGTTAATAACGAATGGAAGAGGAAGATGTGCAAGGACATTCAGGATTTGAATGTGGATAGACTTGGACTCACGCAGTGCTCAAGGTCAGGAGTGCATAGATGAAGGCATGGGTCTTTTTGCAGTTTCAGGTTCTTATGGCATGAATATGAAGGTTGGGGTCTACACCATTATGCTTTCAATTGGGGTCTACACCATCATGCCTTCAACAGTCTGTTCGGTCATTGCAATGTTGATTTCAGATTAATTGAGAGGGCAGAGATGGTATCATTACCTCTGCAAAGACAATTATGGTAGCCAAGATGTGAACCTAAAGAGCTACATAATAATAAACAGCTAGTACAACAGTCGGCATCTTTGTACTTGTTCTTCTTATCACAGTTAAGAACTCCGTTCTCTTTCAGATATGTATTCAGCCATCTTTCGATGACAGGTATTTACCAGTGGCTCATACCTGTTTCAACCTGCTGGATCTTCCACAGTATAGCACAAAAGAAAAGCTTCGGTACAAATTGCTGCAAGCACTTCAGCAGACACAAGGCTTTTCTTTGGTCTGACCCAACTGTTTGCCATCACAAACTGCCTCCAGCTTGCTGCAGTACAGTTGCACTTGTAATAATTCCATGAGAGCAGATTCATATGAAAGGTATGTCACTGTGCTATGATTAATTACAGTAAAGAAATTATAAGCAAAATATTTTTGCACACCATTGTCTAGGAAAGGACTGGGTAATTATTAAATACTGATACTTATAATTCTTTATATATATGTACAGATTTTTTTCATGAAAAGTTCTTAACATTGCACATTTTAGAACCCATAGAACATATGTACAAGATGTAAAGTTACAACATGCCTTTAAATGAGCAGAATATTTGTTAGTGTGAAGATATTAATGTAAATAATGTGTGTTTCAACTGAGTAAACTTGTATTGTAGTGAATAACATTTATCTTATTTTGAATTGAAACATACTCCTGTATGTAGTCAATAATATCCTTTATCAAAAACCTTTAATTTCGGTTAACATGATGGTCAATAATATAATGGAAGAACTCCTAACCTACTCAGTTTTGATATTATGTCATAAATTTGTGCTGTTTATTTTCTGGCTACCTGTAGTCGTATATACTGTCGCAAGCTGCTGTTGAGTTAAGTGGATCCCATAATTGTTACAATGTGTATGAACACTTACAGTGATGCTTCTGTGATAATATAAATATTTAAACACAATGGAATAGTTTCTGGATCCATCAGCTGATGGTTGCTGCTGATAGAATGTAGAACTGAGTGATGGTGTAGTGGGAATATACTGTAGCTTGAAAATGATCTTTTAACATCAAGAGTGAGCAGCTGAGTAGTTCTCAATGTATATTGCTGTTTATTCTGGACAGAGGTAATAAGGTTTAAAACAAAGAGTGATGTTAGTTTTATCATGTGATTTAAACACTTTTTGGTTACTGTTAATACTGTTATGAAGCAACCATGAATGATATTTTTCAAATACAGGTTCAGTTGTTGTTGAAGTTAAAATTGTAAGATAAACCTCATTTCATTGTAAGGTTATAATTTTTTAATGTGATAGCCACAATTCATGTATATTGTTTTGTTAAGGGGCAATAATCTGCAAGTGTTCTTTGTTGTGACATGTAGAGGGACATTGGAGATTTTCACGCAGGACTTTTTTATTATGATCACTGAATTCAGATCTTGCCCATTGTTTGCTTAGAGGATGAAAGTTACAAAAGCTGAATCATAGATATTTAAATATCCCATGATATGAGATCATAAAACTAAATAAAAATTAAAGCTGTGTGCCATGAACTGTTCATAATCGATAAAAATGTCTGAAGAAAATCACTGAAGATAAGTGTGTCTGTAAGTGAACAGTAATTGTCAAGATCAAATAGTTCTACCAACCATTTGTTCATCAATTTGTTCATCACCATTTCTCATCATTGGAGGACAGTACCAACCATACACAGAACTGTTTGAAAGTAGTGTCAAGGTGGCGGTATCTATTTCCAAAGTCTAGGTAGTATTTTTCGTATTCGTGTAAAGGAATGTAGTGGAATGTTTGTGTGTTTGTGTGTGCCTTGCTTGTCAGGCTTAGATGTGACCACTGTTGACTGGAGATTCAAAAGATTGGTAAGATTCTATTGATAACATATTAATGTTTTTGTGTGGTTTGTCAGTTTCTCCACTTTTATATTTATGTTGGTGATGTGCAGATGGTTGATATGCGTACATTTTGCGTAATTTAATACTTGTTAGTGTTCAATTATTATGTTATGCACAACTTTGTAAGTGCTGCTTTGAATTTATAGAGTTGAGTATGCCTATTTATTATTATCAATAGATGTTTTATTGTTTCATTGTTTGGTTCTTATATTTATAAACGTCCTGTCATGGTTGGCAAAATTTGAGTAGGTGAGAAAGATTCAATTGCTTATACAGGTTAAAGTAGAAAAAATATGAGAATGTGTTACTAAGACATTTGCTGATGGCAGAAGGTAGAATCACTGTTACTGACTAGTCTGTGGAATGCCAATCAAAGTACGCTGAACGGCTGTCTCTCTCTCACTGGGAATGATTTTTCCATTCTTGCTGTATATAGCAAGTACACATACTCAGCAGGTACACAGGTTTTGGAGCCTATTTTTAATTCCCAGATTTGGAATTATTTGCTCAGCTTTATAAATAGATATTGTATGTGATGTAAGATAGGGACAACCAGTGTCCATAATTATTGTCTTAAAAATAATTGAACCAATAAATACCAAGTTTTATTTTTGCAGGATGTAAGTAGACAGTTTTAGCTGCTCCATTCCATCCCTTGACATATGAGAAGACAACATTCGATATTGTAGAGAATTTTCTTTATGTTGTCATGAATTTACCATATTATATGTACACTTCTTTCAACACCTGCATGTTATATAATCCACACTTCACCTGTTCTCTCCTGTGTCTCATGGTATGAGAGTGGAACACCATATGTGTGTCTGAGGTTTTTACAATTGGAATTTTATTGTGATTTCAAGCTTTCGCTATGGAGTAAATGAGGACTTGGTTCCACTGGGATGTTACACAGCATTGATCAGTAGTTGGTTACCGATGTTTCAGGGTGACCTCTCGGTCCTATCTTCAAGGATAAAGCAGAACAAGAAGACATATTGGTCTTTTTGACCCTTGAAGATGGCACCAATAGGTTGTCTTGAAACATTAGTAACTTACTACTGATCAGTGCTATATACATTCCAGAACAGCAAAGATCCTAGAATGTTATCCTGTAATTATGAAAGCTGTGTGTTCACTGTAAGTAAAATAGTAGTACAAAGTATGTTAAAAATGGTTGTGGCTTTGTCATTGATAAAAAGCTTAGAAAGTGGAGTGCCAGAGTCCATAACGAAAGCTTGATGTTTGTGGTTGGAGATTGGGAGAAGGGATTACTGTGGGCGCTAAGAAAACAGAAACATTCTGAAGGGATAGGCCAAGAAGAAGGATGTGGAGGAAGAAATATTTTTTAAGCTTCTGGTGTAACTCTTCACGAAAAGACTTCAGTTATATGCTTTTTACAGTTATTGGTCGGCTCTTTATTTTGTAATTTTGTGATTTTTCTCGTGTCTTCAGACGTTTTGAAGAAAGTCTACACATACTACCACACTTAAACTGTAGAAATTCTTTTTTACTTCAGAGATTTAATAAGATGGGTTTTGCAGACCTATTCACTGGAAATATTTAGCCAGAATGCGATGGGCCTCTGACGGCCTGTGTTTAATATCATTTATAGTATGAACTTTGTGCCAGTGGTTGTTGATAAATAGGGGTTGTCAAGTGTTGACTTATTTCACCTATCATACAAAAACTTTACTTGTAAGATGTTTCTCCACAAGAGAGACTGTACTGCCCTCTGCTGTTGTAATTGCTCCATACTGGCCAACTTACCATCATGTAATGTGTAACACAAACACAATAATCCTAGAGTCCCTTATGATGTACAATATATACATAATTTGCTGTTTGGTCTCTGTGGGGATATCAAAATGGGTAGTTGTTAGGTATATTAGGAACAGCTTAAAATATTTTTCCAGTGATCAGCCTTAATTACACTCATCGCAGATGAGTGACTGAGTGATTTTGTTGCATGTGCAGTGGGGGGTGACTGATGTTTGATGCATTTTGTAGCTTTATGCTTCCCCTTTAAGGCAGTCATTGTAACTTCATTGAAATCCTTCTGCAACTGTTCAGTTGTATATATGTTGTAGATCATGTGTGCCGTAAGTCTGAGACCATCTTCGCCCAACAATGTGAATACATCCCCAGGTACACTGTCAAAAGGAGCAGTAATCGTTATTATTGTTAAGTGTGCATTTACATGGGTCAGGTGTGTTTGTGTGTGTGTGTGTGTCTGTCTGTCTGTCTGTCTGTCTGTCTGTCTTTGGCAGCCTAATGCATCAGAGCTTGAAGTTTTGGCAGCAGATATAGATGATTATGAGTTGTACCTTGCCTAATGAAAACAAAATCAGTCCGTGGGATCAGGGTTGGTACGTCAGCTTGCTCTCCCATGGAATGTGTGTTAAAATGGAAAGTCTGGCTCTATTCAGTACAATCAAGCATATTAAAATAGGTTAATATTGGTCTGAAAGGACAAAAAGATTTATGAAAGTGTTGGTTTTAATTTAACCTTGTTGAAATCACTCATACTAACAGGTCTTTTAGTGCATGTTGTATTAGGCTGAAATATAAAACCTAGGACCAAAAGGAGGAAAAGGTATGTAATACTATAGATTATAATTACATCTCCATCTCAAAACTTTCTAGTTATACAACAATTTTTATGTATTTTTATATGAACTGTGAATAGGTTTTACTGTACATGCCCCTTTCATTTGGTTATATTGAGATCTGATGAAAGGGATTTGTTGTTACATCAGCACTTTGGTACAAAAAATAAGTGCTTGATATGTTCTATGAATCAAGACACAACCAATGGAAGGGACTTTGAAATAATGCATGAATATTATGGCAGTGTAGAGGTATTTGTTTTATTATACACTAAACATAATAGTAACTGCACACCATGTTGTATTGAAAATACTAGCTTATAATTAGATGGTTGTGTAACACATGAAAATACAATTATTATTTTGCATAATTAAATTTCATGCTGTGAAAAAGTATGGATGGAGTGGTTACACTCATCTTCAGGTTCAAGCAGTCCAATAAGATTATAAATGCACGTTTTTAACCTTGGCAGTAGATGGAGATGAGTCGTCAACTTTAAACCTGGGAAAGGAATCCTTGGTACCCTTCCAGTGTAGTAGTTGGTGTGGAGGGTTAGTGTGGAGGCTAGCATTTCATAAAATACTATGTGTGGTATTGGACTTGAATGGATTATGTGGATATAGGCTAGAGATGGTTTCTTGGGATGTTATTTAATGGTGGGTTCTTATGAACACAGTAATATAGGATTGGGTTGCGTAAGGGGAGGGGGATTTCTTGACAATCCACAAGATTATTAACCCTGGAGAATAACTCTGCTTAACTGTGTTATTTTTGTAGACTGAAAATTTGTCGAATATTACTTGGTACTTAATTTCAGAGTTTTGTTGTTTATGTAGTTCATGTCATATACCAAACAGGTTATCTCAAGAGTAACATTTATGACTTGTATTCAACAGATACCCACTTCAAATTTGCCAGAGAGTCGGCTATTGTGCGTTTCTGTGCTGAGTTCATTAAGTTCTTCTATCTGTTTAATTGGGTCACAGCCATTTCCTCTATCATTCTCACTGATAATAATTTTTATTGTTTAATGCTAAGTCACCTTTGTAGTTGGCTGTACGCCTAGTATGCTGTATTGTAGGACAGAACCAAAGCCTGGTGTGCAAAGTTCAAATTTACGTCGAGGGTCAGTTAATGAAACTGCACCAAATTTGCTTGCCTTCATTTTGAAAGCTAATATATACGTATATTTAAAATCTGCAATACATTTAATAGTACAAATTAACAGTTAACATTGGTCAAGATCACAATGTAATATAACTTTTGTTAAACTGTAAAACAAACACAACAGTAGAGTAAGAAAACAATATGTTTGCAGTTATTGTTTCAGGCAGTTACGGATTTTCTTAATTGGATATACATTCGTTTATTATCATAATACCTATTTTCGAAAGGTTCGTCATCGTAGTCAACAGTGTAATAGTGAGGAGCATTTTCATTAGGGCATAAGCATTCATATTAGCAGCTTTGCTTAGGGAATCATTAAAAGTTTTGAACACTGTGTGTGGTGACACTCAGAATGGGGTAAAGATACTGACACCAGTTTTTAAGAAATTAAACAGTCATGGGGAATAACATGTTGGAACTGTGTCACTATTCTATAGTATGTCCTATTGAAGTTACAGGTTTTCACACCAGTGAATGTCAATATTACTGTCTTGTGGGATGATGCTGTGTAGTTTGGTATTTAGGTGCCAATGTTTATGAGGTACTAGTTGCCTCCATTTTCAGGGTAGAAGAATGAGTGTTGTTTCTAAAAATAGAGCTCTTAAGAGAGAAACCAGAGCTGTAATTCAACCATGAGATTTGTTGTGCTAAAAAAGGGATTTAAAAAAGTGTCTATACCAAAGGAGGTGAGATTGATGATTTTAAGAAGGAGAAGAGAAGGGAAATATTTTGTAGGAGGCAGTGCCAAGGGAAACACTTGACTGGGTGGTGAGAGGAACATATGGAGGCAGCAGTTTCCTGTGCAACATTGGTATCTGTCTGTCAAATTACATGGCATCACTTTCTGGATGTGTGTGTCGTAGTTTGAAATTTTAGAAGCAGAAGTGAAGATTTAAGGAAAGGAAGAAACAGTGAGGTTCTGTGTATGGTAACAATGACATTTGTATGAAAAATCACAGTTCCTGCACTTGATGTAAAAAAAATGTAATAGTGTTAAAATGATACACTGATAATTGCAGTTTCTTCCTTTCAGTGGGTGAACTGGATAAAATAATGTCACTTTCCACAAAAATATTTTTCGTATAAAATGTCGACCTTGGTTCAGCAATAAGAACTTCTGAACACAAAAATCTCCACCAAAACATATTTCAGATACTAAAAGAATGTTACTACTTAATTGGTTTTTCTTGTATTCCTGTCCTATTTGGCAGTCAATCAAATAGTTGTTTCCGAGAGTTTTGTTTATTTTTTCATTTGTTCGGTTGAACATATTAATAATTTAGTACATTCCAATTGTTGTCACACTTAAAAATATAAGAAATAATCTGTGGAATAAAACACTGCATAATCATAGATAGCAGTATGAAATGAAGCTAAAGCATAATGAAGTAGGTAGATAAAGTAAATCGTGACATCAGTAGCAAGGATTTTAGCCCTTGAATGCAGTACCTGGAGTGTTTGTAATCAAAACCTGCTACATGCTAGAATAAGGCTGTCATGGCATTCAGACATAATGTAGTGATATATTTATACTGTCATTGGTCAAAGTAAAAACTATAGTTTTAAAATTATGTACTAACATTACATAGTATTGGATAGATGTTGTGACTGTTTATAATGTTGACCCTTTTATTGTTTGCATGGGATTTAGAAATGCCACAGGTTTTATGAGTTTGTATTCTAAAATTGTTAAGTACAAACTTGTTAAGGCTTGTATGTAAACAGTTGGTGTTATTGTGCACAGTAGACAATGAGTATGTTTAAAATCATATTTCTGAAATTGGTGAAAGTAATTATTTGTAACAATCGATATAGTCTCCAACACTAACATCAGAGTTCTGATGTCAGTAAACACTACTGTACAAAATTATTATTATTTATCTTTATGTGCCTCAGAGTGAATCTCCCATAACATCACTAACTGCAGTGAATATTTTTTACAATCAAAAATGTGGGGGCCAAATCCCATTGTCTTTATATGTGGGACGCCTTCGACTTAAATTGTGACGACCAGAAAACCTAAGCATAATTTTTTTCTCATTTCTTTAATGTGAATGCCAGGAAAATATTTATAACAAAGTATGCTGCTTCCTCATGCAGCCTTCTTGACTTCATCATTATTAATAAGTAAAGCTATAGATCTCATTTAACTAAATAATTTTAGGAATTGATGCGTCAGTACAGAATAACTAAATAAATGAACAATGAAATTTAGGACATGGTGGTGTGATAGTACCATGTAATTTTAAGTTCTGCAGAATATATAAAAGTAGTTTTCCTGAGCACACACTTGTAAGTATCACAGTTATGAACAAAACACTCTTGTTTGAACTTCAGTGTAATGAGAATTTACAGTTGTACTGAATATGTGCATGGAAATCACAATCAAACATTTGTTAAAATTTAAATACAAATGTCTGGCTTCCTTTCATGTAGCAGGATTTGGTACAATTAGAGATGTGTTCAAAAAGTTGAGGTTCCTTCTTCAATGTAATGCTGTGTTCCAGGGGGAGCTTTATATGTGGGGTAGTTGGGGGTGAGGGCATTCTGGGCAAAGAAGGAAGTATAGTCTTTACGGATTTTCTTTGGACGGAAGGCGGGTCCTTTGGCCAATGCTATCCTAGCCTCGTTCTCAGCTGCGGCTTGCATCTTGTAAGCTGTTGGTGGCCACTTTTCATCCCCTCTCATCCTCATGTTTTCTCGGACTGCCTTTGTTGCTGCGGGTTGGGACGTAAACACAGGTGGAGGTTCCTGGCTGACTGGGGCAGCAGGTCGTAGGACTACTGTTGCAGGTGGTGGCTCGTACTGTGGTTGGTATACCTGCTGTTGGGGAGGTGGATAGAACTGATTATTCTGTGCTGGTTGTTGCTGTTGTGGTGAAACTGGCAATTGATCAAATGAATTCTCCCAAGTATTTTGCTGACCTTGCTGATAATCAGGGACCTGTAAACAAAACATTCACATGAATGTGCTTGTTGTATTGTGGTCCATCCTGGCACTCATCGTGATTTCACCTTTAACCTTTACAAGTTACATACTTCTTGTTCTTTGTGTGGGAATTGTATTATAGAATTCCATCTTCTGGGATGCAGTATCACAGAAAGCTGCATACTAAATCAATATCACCATGAAAACCTCAGTTCTCTTATAAGATCATTTTGTGCACTAGCAACATCCATGTATAATAGTTCGTTGTTCCTTAACAGAAAAGTGCATCAGTATACTTTGTTATCAGAAACTTTTTCATTAGCATGTACATTTTTATCCCCACAGTAAGTACACATCAACCACAATGAGTCAACGAGGCAGTGAATGCAACAGCAATTTTGCTTTTGGTTATTTTGTAACTAAAAGCAAAACAATATTAATGGTAATCAGAACATTTTACCCAAATTAGATTTGATTTTAAAATATACTCAATAATTTAACAATATTCATTTTTACATACATTTGCCAGAGAAGAAAAATCGAAGCAGTAAGTCCATGATTGCAATTAGTAACAGTCTCTGAAGATTTGTGCATGGAAAGTAATACACAGAGATATATATTTATACCGAGAAGTACAGTAACAGTTTTCTCACTCTGTTTGTGTGGTCATATTCCAAGAAGCCTGCTATATTATTTGGACTTGCCCATCATGTAGTGTGAAGTTTGATTTTCGGTATGTATCACTCAATTGATAATTTCGTATTGAGCTTATTCTTTCAAAATGGTTCCTCTTAATCATTCTTTACGTGGTAATTTTTTTACTTTTTTTGTGTTACATTTGACTGATATCCATATTTGTTGTAGCAATTTATTCTTTTCTTCAAGAGAGCAAAATTAGAGAAATAAGAGATGAGTTCTACAATGTGAGATTGGAGGTCCTTGGAGTGGTGTTCCTGAAGATTTTTTTTTCTGAGATTTTAGTCAACTGGTAAATAGTTACAAGCATTTTGAAGGATCACGTAATGCCTTTGCTCTAGACAACTGTTCTTGAATGGCTTGACTGTGGAGATGAAGAAACTGTAACTGTTTACAAGCTGACACAACAAAACATACCAGATGACTTAACCCTTAACCTTCTAATGTGGAGAATACGGTGAGCTCCTAATAATGCCAGCAAATGGCAGATAGGATTTAATTCTGCGTTTAAAGGGTTAAATCTTCAGATTCTACAGTGTAGAACCATAATGTTGTGTTTGGTACTCATGAATAGAACAGAAAGCTAAGCAGATCAGTTACAACCGACACTGCTAATTCATGAAAGTGTTTTGGTGTTTCTAGTAATATCACTGTACAGATAATTATTAACTGTCCCAAGGTGTTCGTTGTCAACATATTCTACTGTAATTTGTTGAAATGAGCATATGCCAGTTCATGCAGCAACTTGACGCATAGGCGGACTAACACCACGACGACCTGTGTTGGACTGTTCACTTTGGAATGAGATATGAAGGTGACATTCAGCAGGTGTGACCGTCATGGGGTACACATATGCAGCTTTAAGTAAAAATAATTTTGTTTGACTCAGCATTAAGTGCAATGCAGTGTACAGACTACATGCTTCATCAAGACTTGTATACAATTGTATACATACAGAGGTAAAGCTAAAGTGCACCCTTGTACAGGCACTGAGGCTCTGTACAGGCCGTATGGCCCATAGGGGGAGTAGAGGTATAGCTGTACTCTTTTTTGACCACGGCACTAGAAGGTTTGAGGGGGTCACGTCCCGGCCGCTGTTTACCCCCCCGGGAAAGACCTGGTACCCATTGTACAGGAGGCTGGGTGGGCCCCAGGGCCGGTCTGGACAGGTGTGAAAATCTCGCCCACACCAGGATTCGATCCCCGGACCGTCCAGCCCGTAGCCAGTCACTATACCGACTGAGCTAACTGGCCCACATATGTACAGAGGCATTCAGCTTTTTTGTTGCCTTTAGGTAGAAAGTCTTGAGATGTCAAGCCTTTCTTATGAAACCATTATGCAATTTATCTGTAAAACTGTTTTAGAATGCATCACGCTGTTCAATATTAGCTCCATTTTCATATAACAAATATTACTTTGTCACGTTTAATTTATCAGTGCAGAATATTATTATATATTACACCAGATCTCAAGACTTTTCACCCTAAATGTGTTAAAAAAACTAAGTACCTGTATACATATATGAAGTCTCATGAGCGCATAACATGTGATGTTGAAACATACACCCTGTACAGTTTTCTTATACTTACTAAATGTTATATCAACTGGTATTCATTTCATTGAATGCACCACACGTTTGTTGTATTCATATTTTTACAAGTCTGAAAACATATTTGCCCAAGAGCTCAGTTTGTGAAATGTCCAAAGTCTACTTCATGCAGAACAAAAGAATAATCTTGTTTTACATAAAGGTGTACCAGTTGACAGGTGAAAACATGCATGTCCTGTCCAGCAACAGGTTGAATCCTTTTCAAATATGTTCATGTTTTTTGCCTTGCAGTTGTTTGTATTGTTTTATATGATGTACTTGAAACAATTAATTGCTGTGTAGGACCGTGTTTATTCAAAAGTGATAGCAGTTGCTCTGAGATCTTTGGTTTTTCCTTGTCAGTATCATTCCTTCAGTGGTCTGTACTCATACTTCATTCATCTAGGATCACTGCTGTGTAACCTTAGCAGTGACAGCTTTGTTTCTTTCTCGCCGTTCCATGCAGTTACTTTTTTCGTAGCGTATCTCCACAGCATACAGGTACCACTTAATTATTATTTCCTCCTAGTCAGTATAGTGATTAGGCTATTTGCTAGGTGACCAAGGAATGAGGGTTCAATGTCCAGCAGATGCAAGACATTTTGCTCTTCTCCAAAACATTGAGTCCAGTTGTGAGACCTACCCAGCCACCTGATTAGTGGGTATCATGGGCTCTTTCCCAGGGCACAGAGTGGCTGGAGTTTGAAGCAAACCACCTCCATCTAGTACCACATGTAAGAAGGTATGGAGCTATTCCCATTACTCCATATGCCTTCATTGTATGATGTTTAGTTAAGCATGGGGACCATTCTGTATCTTTTATTTAAAAACCACAAATTACCTTTGTGTAAACTGGTTGCTCTGTTAGGGCGTTGACGTAATTTTCTGGAGGTGGTGGCCAAGCAACGCGTTTCAGACCTAGAACAGAGAGATGTTTCATAATTACTATATGCTTGTCCATTTGATTAAATATTTTGTCAACTCAGTTTGTTGCTCTTAAGCAAAATGTATGAAGGAGCAATAACCACAGATGTGTATTGACCAAAGTATGTATTTCAGAAACCCATACTGGAGGTGTATTAACCAAAATTATTAATACCAGTTTGCATCTTGAATTTTTGGTTGTGAATTTCATTAGTGTACTTTTCAGAATGGAAAACTGGCATACAGTAACTTCATTATGCACTGAAATTGCTTTGTATGAGGGCACTCTTTTTATCTTTTTGTCTGTTATATATCGATTTGACCAAATCGGCTTCAGCACACCCCTTATTTATAATTGTCACGGAAAGATATTTATTAACAATAGCTGTTGTGGTGCAGGCCTGTGTGTGGAAAGGAAGCCTGTATTTTTGAGTGGTGTTTGTTTACCAAAGTTGGTGGAACGTTCTTTGGCTTTTGTCATCAAACCCCCATTAATGATGACAAGGGTTTATGAAGATATTCAACCAACTTTTATCTTGATCTGTAATTTCTAAGAGTCTTACAAAACGCAATTTATTAATGTGCGTGCAGTAATTCCCCGATTGGCAGGGGAACTGTCGGGTTCTAGAGGACAGGGAGGGATAGTACAGTCAGGGAAATCAGCAAACGTGGGACTTGCCGAAAACCGCCAACCTTCTTGCTGTATAAACACCGAAATACCAACCTGACAGCTCTGCCTTTTGGCCAAATGTAAGCAACTGTCATAGTATAGGTCTGCTCACTTTCACATTGACGTAATTCTCTCTTCATGAATGTCAGTCCAAACAATTGACAGACCTATAGGTCTAGATTGGTGAGGGAATTTTGACACTAGTTTCATATTCCATGTTGTCTATTATGAGCATTTCACTTTTGTGTATAATGCACCAAGTTTGCGTGGGGAGTTTGGACCGTGTGTAATATGGGGGGGGGGGGGGGGGGTTATGCCTTCCTTTGCCCACCCCTTTGGTCGGTTTGGATATTGTTTTTTCATGAGTCTTGGGGGGCCAGTGGAATCCTTTGCCACCCCTAAAATGGCGTCGG
>Ga0123357_10002364_pt1 | contig 20996 bp, 14 predicted proteins | sample TergutEmb28metaG_FD_89873 | JGI IMG/M metagenome (GOLD analysis project Ga0123357, IMG submission 89873) | Embiratermes neotenicus P4 segment gut microbial communities from Petit-Saut dam, French Guiana - Emb289 P4 | ecosystem: Host-associated > Arthropoda: Insects > Digestive system > Gut ... | reverse complement strand
TCCAGGTCCTGGGCCGTGACCCCTTCCCTGCCGTCAACCATCAGGATGATCAGATCCGCCATATCCATAGCTATCATGGCTTGCTCGCGCATCTGCGAAAAGATCTCCTCGGTCCTGCCGTCGTCGATACCGCCGGTATCGATGAGCGCAAACCGTCTGCCGCGCCATTCGGCCTCGGCGTAGATACGGTCGCGCGTGACCCCCGGCTCGTCCTCTACGATCGAAAGCCTCGAACCGACCACGCGGTTGAAGAATAGTGATTTTCCGACATTTGGGCGGCCTACGACCGCCACGACAGGAAGCTTCTTGGCCATCAATATACTCCTGTGAAAATACTGTCGGCGAAGCGCCCTGGGTCGAAGGGTTCAAGATCGCCCTGCTTTTCGCCCGTGCCGATGAACTTGATCGGCAGGTCAAACTCGTCCGCGACCGTGATGGCGATGCCGCCCTTGGCCGTACCGTCGAGCTTTGTCAGCGCCACACCCGTGACGCCCACGACGCTGCCAAATTCCTTTGCCTGGCTGACGGCGTTCTTTCCCGTCGTCGCGTCAAGCACAAGCAATACCTCCCTGGAGCTTTCATCGTACTCGCGCGAGACCACCTTGTTCATCTTCTCCAGTTCACTCATGAGATTGCGTTTGTTTTGCAGCCTCCCCGCCGTGTCGCAGATCAGCACGTCCATGCCGCGCGCTTTCGCGGCCTGGATACCATCGAAGATGACCGCCGAAGGGTCCGCGCCCTCGCGGTGCTTCACGATCGGGACGTCAACCCGCTCCGCCCAGATTTCGAGCTGTTCGGCCGCAGCCGCGCGGAAAGTATCCGCTGCCGCCACGATCACGCTCTTTCCTTCATTCCTGTATCTTTGGGCGAGCTTCGCGATCGTGGTGGTTTTCCCGCCGCCGTTCACGCCGACCATGAGTACGCAAATGGGATATGCTTCGCTCATGCCGAGACGCCCGCCTTTGTCAACCAATCCCGCTATGATATCGCGCAGCTTTTGCTCGACCGCGCGTTGGTCATCAAGCCGCTCGACGCGCACAGCCTCGCGCAGCGCTTCCACGATGCGCAGCGACGTTTCCACGCCGATGTCGGATGTGATCAATATTTCCTCAAGCTCTTCAAGAAACTCGTCTGACGCCGCCGGGCGCATCATGATAGCGTCTCCTATGCGCTGAGCCAGTTTTCCGAAAAAGCCTTTTTTCTGTTCAAGTTCCATCTTCTCTCCGTCCGTTTCAGCCGTTCAGCGTCTCCGCGAACCTTTCTGTTTCCCTGTCGCCAAGCAGCAGCGACAATACCGACGTCACGCCCTGTTCCTGCATGGTGACGCCAAAGAGCGCGTCCGCGTATTCCATCGTCGAGCGCTGGTGCGTGACGAGCGCGAACTGCGTCCCTTCAAAAACAGAAACATAGTTCGCGAAACGATGGATATTGGTCTCGTCGAGCGCCGCGTCGATCTCGTCAAGGATGCAGAATGGCGTTGGTTTCGCTTTCAATATCGAAAACAGCAGCGCGATCGCGATCATGGACTTTTCACCGCCGCTGTAGCTGTCGATGCTTGCCAGATTGGTTTTGCCCGGCGGGCTGATCCTGATATCTATGCCTGATTCAAGCGGGTCGTTTTCATCCTCGAGCATGATCTGCCCCTTGCCGCCGCCAAAGAGCAGCGCGAACGTCTCGCTGAAGGTCTCCGAAACTTTCTCAAATGTCTCGCGGAATTTCTCCTTGCTGATTTTGTCCATATCGCGCACGATATCCTGAAAATCCTTCATAGAGGCGACCACGTCGTCCCGCTGCGCGGTCAGGAAAGTGTAGCGCTCGCTTGTTTCCTCATATTCCTTGATTGAACCGGGATTGACCTCGCCGATTTCCTTCAACCGGTCTTTGACTTCGCGGTTTTCCTTTAGCCCCGCGCTCATCACGAAATCGTCATTCCTGTATTCGAGCGCGTGGACGAAGGACAGCTCAAACTCGTCGAAGAGCCTTTCCTTCCACGTCGTCAGGCGCGTCTCCTGCTTGCCGAGTTCGACTTCCATGCCGTTGCGCGAAGATATCTGGGCTTCCATCCGGTCGAACGAATGCGCGGCCGCCATATCCCTGTCCTCTATTTCGGAACGTACGGAAGCCCTTTCGGTCAGCGTGATTGACAGGTCTTTGTCGAGTTCCGCTTTGGTTTCGGAAAGGGACTCAAGCTCTTCGGCGGCAGCCTCGTCCGAAAGCTCGGGTGAGAAGCTGTCCAGCCCCGCGCGCTCCTTTTCAAGGTTTGCAAGCATTTCCCGCGTTTCAAGCAGGTCGCTCTCCATAGCTTTGAGCCGGTGGTCGGCGTTTTCCTTGTCCCTGCCCGCTTCGGCCGCTTTCAGGCGCAATTCCGTCGCGGCCGCCTGTTCTATATCGCTGGCCTCTTTGGCCGACGCCAGGTTTGCCATTTCAATATCGATAGCGTCAGTGATTTCCTGTATCCTTGAGTTCAGCCAGTCTATATCGCTACGCAGCCCCAAAATCAGGTCGGCGCTGTTTTCACGGTCTTTCGCGACGCCGTCGAGCTCCGCCCGGCGCCTTTCAATACGTTTGTCAAGCTCCGCGAGCATGTACTCAGCGGATTTCTTCTCTTCCTGCGCGCGGATGAGCGCCGTTTCCCCGCTTCGCCGCTTTGCGTCGGTTTCGCGTATTTGAGCCAGCAGCCCTTCGTTTTCGCTGGCGAGCGACTCGGCTGTTCGATGGAATTCGCGCTCTTTCCCGCCGAGACCCGCGATCTCGGCTTTCAGCCGGTCTATTTCGTTCCGCCGCTCAAGCAGGTTTGCCGTCCTGTTTTTGTAAGCGCCGCCGGTCAAAGCCCCGGCCGCGTTGATGATCTCCCCTTCTTTTGTGACTATCCGCCAACCCGTATCGTTTTTGGCTGAAACCGCAATCGCATCGTCGAGGGTTTCAACGATGACCGTCCTGCCCAGCAGGTACAGAAATACTTCCGTCAGGCTCTCGTCGAAAGATATGCGGTCGACCGCGTATCCCGCAAACCCGCGCATCTGCTCAAGCTCGGGCTCGCGGTCAAACTCGTTTGCCTTGATCGTCCGTGCCGGCAGGAAAGTCAGCCGTCCCGCCTGGTTTTCCTTCAAAAACTCGATGGCCCGTTTTGCGTCGTTTTCGTGGTCTGTCACGATGTTTTGCGTAGCGGCGCCGAGCGCTGTTTCAACAGCGGTCTCAAAACCGGGTTCCGCCTTTATCAGCTCTGTCACAACGCCGACGACGCCAGGCAGCTTTGCCTGCATGAGCGCGCGGACGCCGGAGGCGTAGCCCTCATAGTTGTTTTCCATTTCCTCAATGGTTTTTTGCCGTGATGTTTTCTTTTCGGCCTCAAGCCTTATCGCTTCCAGCTTCAGCCTGACGTCGGCGAGAGCCGTTTCGTTTCCGCTGTATTTTTTTCGCAGCCCGTCATTCCTGATATCAAGCGCCGCCGACTCATCGGCCCTTGCCGCAGCCTCTTCAATAAGCGCCGATACCCGGTCCGCAAGCTCCGCGTGTTCGGCCCCGCCGTTTGAAAGCTCGCTTTTGATCGCGGCCTCCGTATCGTCGAAATTGGACGCCAGCCCCTCGCCGGAAGCGAGTTCCGCTTCCTTCGCCGAGCGTTTCCGCGACGCTTCAAAAAGTTCGGCTTTGAGTCCGTCGACATACAGCGCCTTCTCGCTGTAGGCGCCCTCTTTCATGGCCGCGTCCGCCAGTCTTTCCGCAAGCTCCGGGGCATAGCGTTCGAGCGCTTCGGCCAAAACAGCGTATTCTTTTTCAAATTCCGCAAGCGCGGCCCCGCGTTCAAGTACGCGCTCTGATAGGCGGCGGATTTCCTCGTCAAGCCGGGCCTTGTCCTTTTCGATGTTTTTGAGCCGCTCCTCCGTGATGGCCGCCTTGCCGGCTATAGCCATGGAGCGCGCCTGGTTCCCGGCGAGCCTCTCGCGCAATTCCGTGGCGCGCTGTTCCAGCTCCGTGTCCCTTGCGCGCAGCGCGCTGAGTTTCACGTCGGCTTCGGCTTTTTCACCCCGCAGCTTCTCAAGCCTTACGCCCGCCTCCTCGAACTGAACCGAAAGCTCCTTGTTCTTTGCCTGCAGGTTTTCGATATTTTTGAGCGTGATATTGATCTCCAGCTCCCGGTAGCGCTTGCTCAGGACCTGGTATTCCTTCGCTTTGCCGCTCTCTTCCCGGAGCCCGTCAATGCGCGACTCGATATCAAAAATCAAATCGCCCAGCCGGTCGAGATTCGAGCCGGCGTTTTCAAGCTTGCGCTCCGCTTCCGCACGCCTGCTCTTGTACTTGATGATACCGGCCGCTTCTTCAAAAACCTCGCGTCTGGATTCGGGCTTGTCGCTGACGATCCGGTCTACGCGCCCTTGCCCGATAAAGGAATACCCGTCCACGCCGATACCCGTATCCATGATAAGATCGCGGATATCGCGCAGCCGGCATTGATTGTCGTTGATGAAGTACTCGCTTTCCCCGCTGCGGAAAAGCCTCCGCTTCAGCGCGACTTCCGTATAATCGATATCGAGGATCCCCGAACTATTGTCGAGGACGAGCGAGACCTCGGCCATGCCCTTCGCGCGCCTGTTGTCCGTACCCGCAAATATGATTTCCTCCATCTTGCCGCCGCGCAGCGTTTTCGCGCTCTGCTCGCCGAGCACCCAGCGCATAGCGTCGGAAATATTGCTCTTTCCGCTCCCGTTGGGCCCGATGATACAGGTCATGCCCTCTTTGAATTCAATCGTCACAGGATCCGCAAAACTCTTGAACCCCTGGATCTCGATCCGTTTTAAATACACTTAAGTCCCTCCAAAGCCATCTTCGCCGCCATTTTTTCGGCGTCCTTCTTCGTCTTGCCTTCCCCTGTCCCCAGTACTCTGCCTCCGGATTTCACGGATATGCGAAACCATTTGTCATGGTCGGGCCCGCTTTCCTCCAGCAAGACGTACCGTATTTCCACAGCCCCTTTTCTTTGAAGCTCGATCTGGAGCCGCGATTTGTAGTCTGAAAACAACCCGTCATCCGAAAACCCCAGCATCTTCTCCTCGACCGCCGCCGTAAAGAAGCGGCGGATCATCTTTCGCGCCTCCGGGCTCCCCCCGTCCAGAAACACTGCCGCCACCAACGCCTCAAACGCGTCCTCAAGGACCGCGTCGTTTTTGTCCACATCAGTCCGTCCCGCGCCGACCCCGAGCCGCAGGTATTTGCCCAGCCCCGCCCGGCGCGCAATCCCCGCAAGGCTTTCGGAGCGGACAAGCGCCGCACGCGCCGCGGTCATCTGGCCTTCGCTCAGATCCGGGCCCATCTCAAAAATTAAAAGCGCGACTTCCAGCCCTGTTACCGCGTCGCCAAGGAATTCGAGCCGTTCATATGACTGGGCTTCCCCGCTATCCTGTTCGTTGGCGTACGATGAATGAGTGAGTGCGGTTTCAAGCAGCTTGGCGTTTTGAAACACGTAGCCGATCTCTGATTCCAGTTCAGACCAGTCCTCGGTTTTACTCATACTTTCAGGCTTCTATATCTATATCCATGTCCGGGAGCTCTTCCGCGCTTTGCCCCAGCAGTTCACCCATCTCGGAGACGGTTTTCTCAATCTTGCCGATCACGTCTTCTTCGACATACGGCACCGCTTTCACAATCCCGCTGACCACAGCTTCGTAGTTCGATGAACCATGGATCTTTATGACCGGGGCTTTCACGCCGAGTATGGGAGCGCCGCCGTATTCGTTGTAATTGAAAGCCTCTTTCATCGCTTTCAGCTTGGGCATCAAAAGAGCGGCCCCGAGCTTTGCCATCGTGCTGCTTTTGAAATATTTCGACATCAGGCTCAGGACCGAAACGCCCATACCCTCCGTCAGTTTGAGGATGATATTGCCTACCATCCCGTCGCAGACCATGACGTCGCAGACGCCAAGCGGTATATCGCGCCCTTCAACGTTGCCGACAAAATTGATCATGTCCTTTTTCCCGGCCATTTCCAGCAATTTATAGGCCTCTTTGAGGGTTGCGCCGCCCTTGCCAGGCTCCGTGCCCATATTGACCAGGCCGACCGACGGGTTTTTGAAACCAAATACCTTTTCAGCGTACAGGCTACCCATCACAGCGAAATAGAGCAGATTGCTCGGCCTGACGTCGGGGTTGGCGCCGGCGTCGATGAGCAGGCCTACGCTTCCCTTGCTGATGAACGGGTATACCGCGCCGAGCGCCGGCCTGTCGATATTGCCGATCCTGCCGAGCAAAAGCAGGGCGCCGGTCATGATCGCGCCGCTGTTGCCCGCCGAAAGCAGCATATCGCCCTCGCCGCCCTTTACCATCATCAGGCCCTTGACGAGCGACGAATCGGTCTTGCCGCGGATTGCCTTGACCGGCTTGTCTTCGTTTGAAATCACCTCGCTCGCGTGCACGATGCTGATGTTCTTCGGCTCGTGCTCGTACTTTGAGAGCGATTCTTTGAGCTTCTCCTCGTCCCCGACGATGCATATCTCGTGACTTAGGAGTTTCGACGTGGCCGCCGCGCCTTTTACAATTTCGTCAGGCGCGTTGTCGCCGCCCATTCCATCCAATATGATTCTCATAAACCCTCCTAATATAAAGATTTATTTTACCACATCGGACGGCGGGGTAAAACCTTCATGCCGATATGTATTAATGAGCAAACGGCCGGGCAGGACTTCGACGTCGAGCGGGAGCGAATCCCCCCTCTCCCCGTCAACGTCCGTATCGATCACCCCTTCCTCCCTGGATTCGATACGCAGGCGCGTCGTGCGGAAATATACAAATCGCTTGTCGTTCGTATGATGGCCCGTCATGACGCTGATCAGCGCCGGCACCATGGTCGGCAGGATGAGCTTTCGCACCACGAGCACGTCGAGCAGCCCGTCGCCGACTTCGGACAGAGGCGCCACCTCCTTGAACCCGCCGGCCGCGCGCCCGTTCATCACAAGCACCGCGCTCACCTCTTCGTCGAGCGTGCGCTCCTTGCTCTCGATACGCAGCCGGTAGGCGCGGGCGAAGGGCACTTCGGCCAGGGAACGCAAATAGTAGGCGCCGATCCCGAAGGTATTCTTGATAATGGGGTCGGTTTTCTGGCTCACATCCACAAGCATGCCGATGGCGAGCACGTTGATGAAGTATTTCGATCCGGCTTTGCCGACATCGGTCCTGATATAATCGTCCGAAAGCGCCGCGTTTGTCATCCCCTCGATATCCTGCGGGATCCCGAGGTGTCCGGCCAGGTCGTTCGCGGTGCCGGTCGGAAATATCGCGAGCGGGATATGGATATCGTACCGGATCATCGCGCTGACCACTTGATTGACCGTACCGTCGCCGCCCGACACGATGAGCTTGTGGTAATCGCCGGCCAAAAGCTCCGTCATGATCCTGTAAATATCCATGGCGCCGCCGAGCCGGATCGGTGTGACAAGCATGCCCGCCCCGGCGAACGAATCGAACACGTCGTCGAAATAGTCCTTGATTATCCCATTGCCGGCGAATGGATTGTAAATAAATAAAACCCGCTTCATAGATCTCCTGTTTAGCCCCGGGCTTTCGGTTTTTCGGTGTGACGGACGATATCCCCTATCATATAGAGCGACCCCGCAAACACTACCGCGTCATACCTTCCCTCATATCCCATAGAACTGATAGCCATATTATACGCTTCTTCCGGGCCGGAAGCCTCGGCGATCACTTCGCCGCCCGAATCCCTGATCAGCGCGGCGATCCCTTCCGCCCCCAGGCTGCGCTCGTTGCCCGACGCGGTCGCTATGAACGCGTCCGCGACCCCGGCAAATTCTTCGATCATCTCCCTCGCCGCCTTGTCCCGCAGGATCGAGCACACAAACAAGATCCGCTTTCCCGGCAGCAGCTCGCGCAGCGTCCGGGTCAGCGCCCGCGCGCCGTCGGGATTGTGTGCGCCGTCAAATATGACGAGCGGGTTTTCGGATACGATATGGAACCGCGCCTCAAGGCTCGCGGCTTTCATGCCTCTGCGCAGAGCCTCCCCGTCGCCTCGGATCAATTTTCTTTCGCGCAAAATGCCGAGGGCGCAAAGCGCCGTCACGGCATTTTTGACCTGATGCTCTCCGGCCATTGAAAGCTCGATCCCGGCATAATGTACGCCGCCTATATTTGTATCAAACACATAGCCCGAAGGCGACTTTGTTTTAATATTGTATTTGTATTTTGAGGAATCGGTCAAAGGCGCGCCCTTTTCATAAGCCTGGGCCGCGATGACTTTTGCCGCCGCGCCTGTCGCGCCAGACACCACGGGGCAGCCCGGCTTGATGATACCGGCTTTTTCCCAGGCGATCTTTTCCAGCGTATCGCCGAGCCTGTCCATATGGTCCATCGCGATTTGCGTGATGATCGATACAAGCGGTTTTTCGACGACATTTGTGGAATCCCCGCGTCCGCCGAGCCCGACCTCGAGGACGACAAAATCCGGCGCCGTTTCCGCGAAAAACAGAAACCCTATCGCGGTCACGATCTCGAATTCTGTCGGCGGGTCGCCCTGCCTGACCAGTTCGCCGGCCGCCGCAAGCGTCCTGTCCGTGAGCGCCTCCAGCCGCTCCTGCGGGATCATCTCCCCGTTCACCTCGATACGTTCGCGGAAATCGCCCACATAGGGCGAAGTAAAGACGCCGGCTGTATAGCCCAGCGCGCGGAGCGATTCGTAAATATACCGGCATACGGACCCTTTGCCGTTCGTGCCGGCGACATGGATGACGCGCAGCCCTTTTTCAGGGTTTCCGAGCATCGAGCAAAGGGCCTCCATACGTTCGAGGCCGAGTTTGCTGCCAAATTTCAGATATTCATGTATCCTCTCCTGAGCGTCGTTCATTTTTTGCATATCACTCAAACAGAGCAGCGAAGGAGCGGTAGTCGCGGTCCTCCACGGTATCCAGCACCTGCGCATAAAGCTCCTTCGCGCGGTCCCGGTCCCCTTCCTCCAGCGCGATCAGCGCCAGCGTAAACAGGGCCTCGAAACAGCAACGCTTTGGGCATCCCGAATACTCGGCGGCGCCTTGGACCGCCCGCTCAAGGTATTCCTTTGCCTTCTTGTTGTTCTTCAGCCCGTAGTAGCATTCGCCGTTCAGAAAGTCGGCGCAGGCTGTGCGGTCCTTTCGGAATTTCAGCGCCCGTTTGAAGGTTTTTTCCGCTTCCTTATCCTCGCCGGCCGCGCCGAACGCCTTCGCGAGCCAGACCGCCGAGCGCATGGACTTGACCGCTTCATCGGCCTTTTTGTAGTATACGAGCGACGCGCCGGGATCCTGTTTCGCAAACCGGAGAAACTCCGCGTAATCGCTGTTCAAAGAGCCCATATACTGCGCTTTCTCGGCGTCAGGCAGACTCTCCATGGCTTCAAAAACACTTTGAAATATTGCCTCGGCCTTTTCGTCTTCGTTTGTTTCGTACAGGGCGTAAGCCAAATCGCACCGCCTGGCCGCAATCTCGGCGCGCGGTTCCACGAGCGTCGAGGGCTCTTCCCCCAGTTCCGCCAACAAGACGTAATGATGCTGTTCATACAGGAGATCCGCTTTTTTCAGCAAAAGCCGGTTGTAGTTTTGTTCGTCATCCTTTTCCCTGGCGAGCTCTATACCTTCTGTCATCACGCGAAGCGAGTTTGCGGGCTCCCCGATTTGGTTGTAGGCAAGCGCCAAATAGTAATAGACGTCCATATAATCAGGATCGATATCGATCGTCAATTGAAAATCGGCGGCGGCCTCCGCCATACGGCCCTCGTCGTAAGCCAGAATGCCCAGCCTGTGCCAGGCCGGTGCGTAGCGCTCATCCAATTCAATCGCTTTCCGGAAATCCGCGCGGGCGCGCGCCTTGGAAAACTGGTCCGCGGTCTGCGGGAAATAGGCGTTGATCCAGCCCCTGAGCAGATACGCGTAGGGGCTTTCATGTGTTTCAACCAACCGGCTGGCGAGTTCATAAGCTTCCGGGGTCCGTCCCGCCCTCGCGTAAATCATCGAAAGCTTCTCAAGGCATACCACATTGTCGGGGTTCCGCTCCAGCGCTTCCTCGAACAAATCCTGGGCCTCGCCGCTCTTTTCGTCTTTTTCAAAAAAAGCGACCGCTTTCAGCAGCGAAAGGGCGTTTGACGACAATCCCAATTCTTCGGACTGGCCTATTATATCGAGCACCTCGTCGTACTTGTCCGCGCGCTCATAGACCCGGCCAAGCAATTCCCACATTTCTATATTGTACGGAAAGCTCGCGAGCGCGGCGTTTGCGCTGTCCGCCGCCGCGCCGAGATTGCCCGACTCCTCAAGCAAAAGCGCTTCGACGGACAAAAGTATCGCGTGCGACGGACTCTTTTCCAGTCCCGTCCGGATGGCGGCGAAAGCATTGTGTTCATCGCCGCGTTCCCGAAAAATCTGCGCCCGTATGCGGCAAAGCTCGGGATCGTCCGGAAAATCCATGAGCAGGATTTTCGCTTTTTCAAGCGCGACGTCATCCATGCCGAGGCGATGATACTTCTCCGGCAGAAATTTCAGCCGCTGACGGTCCGTTTCCGCCGCTTCCCAGGCTTCGATGTATTCCAGAAGTATCCCTTTGTCCTCTTCGGACAAATCGCCCGAAGTGATGACAAACAAATCCGCGTAAAGTTCATAATGTTTCGCCCGATGCTCTTCATCCGGTTCCACATCCGCGATCAGATCCAGCGACTCCTCGAAATTGCCGAGATTGAAGTGACAACTCGACAGCTTGTAACGGGCTTCCATATCCCCGGGGTCGTCGTCAAGCCTTTTCCGAAAGACCGGGACGAGGTCTTCGTTTACCTTGCTGAAAATGCCCATTGCCGCGCCGTCGAAAGGGTCCTGCATCAGCAATTCATAAGCGTCGGCCTTTGCTTCCTCAAGCAAACCTGTATCGGCCCGCGCCCGCGCGGCGCCGATCCTCGCGCTGTAGTGCTCAGGCTTGGTTTCAAGTATCCGCTGGTATATCTCAAGCGCTTCGCCGGGTTTTTCCGAAATCAGCGCATCGCCTATGGCGTTTTGGATGAAGGGGTCTCCCGGCCATGAGGCGTCCAGCCCCTCAAGGATTTTCCGCTCCTCGTCAAACCTTTCCTGGGCTCTGCGAAGCCTCGATACGAGCAGCCTGTAGTCGGGATGGGCAAAAAGCCTTTCCTGGCCGTTGGCCGCCACAAGCTTCTCCGCCCCATCGAAATCCCCTTCGCGCAAAACCTCGGCAAGCTCATGGTACGCCTTGACGAAAGCGTCGAAATCTTCCCCTTTATCCTTTTCATAATCAAAAAAACTATCCCGCAGAGCGCGGTCGTAACGCGCGCCGTTCAGCACATATTCGATATATCCCGGCGGAAAAACCTCTTTCAGCTGCTTCGCGCGCGCGGCCCAGGAAAACGTCTTGTCCAGGAGCTGCCAAATCCGCCTCGGCAGATATTGCCCGTCCATCAACGCTATCAACAGCTTCTCCGAGAACGCCGTCTGCTTGTCGATGGTGTTCACTTCAAGGGCCTCAAACAGCTTGTCCCATTCGCCCTCATCCATGCGCCGGGGAAAGTCCGACAGCATCTCGCGTATAGCGGCCGTGTCGTCGTCGGCGCCGTCCTCTGCGCCTGCGGCGGAGTCCAACTCATCGGAGGATCCTTCGCCGTCTTCGCCGGACGCGCGTTTCGCCTTTTTCGCCGCCAAAGCCAGAGCCTCCTCATAGGCGCTTCTGAGCTTCATAAACCCGGACGGATTGTCCTCGGGGTGATTGGCCGACAGCCCATGATAATATGCTTCGCCGATTTTCCCCGTGTCATCCGTGGGTTCGATGCCGAGGACTGCCCAAATGTCAGAAGTGTTCATCAGATTTCTCCAGGTTTTCCAAAAACTCGCGAAGCCTGGCCGCGGCCTCCTCGATCTCACCGGCATTCTGCCTGTCGAGCGTCGCCTCAAACGACGCGAGCGCTTCCGAGATAAAATGGCGTATATCGCCCGTATGCTCTACATAAAGCCGTTCGCCCTTTTCGAGCAGGTAACGGTATTCATCCTTGTCGCGCGGATGTATTTTGAGGGTTTTCAGCGCTTCCAGGCTTTCGCGTATCTCCGCTTCCGTCATCGCGCCGGGGTTCTTTTCGATAATAATGCTGTTCAGCTCGCCCGTCGACCCTGTAGTCACCTCGACCTCGAGGATACCGTTGATATCGTAAGTGAAACGCACGTCTATGCTTTCTTCACCGGCCGGTTTTGGCGGCACTTTGACATCCAGGCTGCCGAGGAAAATATTGTCCCGCGTATTGCGCGATTCGCCCTGATAGATTTTGACCTCGATTTGCTTTTGGCTGTCGTGCATCGTATAGAAGCGGTCGGAGCGCGAGGTCGGTATGACGGTATTGCGTTCGATGATCGGGGAATACAGCCCCGACCGGATCAACCCGTTTGGCAAGCGGGCCGACGATTCTATCCCAAGCGTATAGCTGCAGACGTCCGTGAGCAGGAGTTCCTGTACATATTCGTTTCGCTCCTTCATCGCGGCCTGGACAGCCGCGCCGAGCGCGACGGCTTCGTCCGGGTCAATCGTTGACGACGGCAGCATGCCGAAGAGTTTTCCGACAAAAGACCGTACAATCGGCATCTTCGTCGCCCCGCCGACCAGCACCACCGCGTCTATATCCGACGCTTTGATGGACGCGTCCGAAAGCGCGCGGATCACGGGCGTCTTGAGCCTGGTCAGCAAAGGCTCGCAATACTCTTCATATTCGACGGCGGAAACCGTCGCTTCCATCGGTTCCGTATCGACAGAAACCTGCATATTGGCGAAGCGTTCCCTGGAAAAAGAGCGTTTCGCGTTTTCGGCCGCCTTGTACAGCGCGGCGCGCGTTTTCGGCTTCAGATCCGCCAGCTTTAGCTTGTTCTGCGCCAGGAAAAGGTCTTCGAGCACATTCGTGAAATCCTCGCCCCCGAGGTAATTGTCGCCGGCGACGGCCCGGACTTCCATGATGCTGCCTCTGTACTCAAGGATGGACACGTCAAAAGTGCCGCCCCCGAGATCGAAAATCAAAAATTTCGACGAGCCCGCGCGCTCATGGATGCCGTACGCGATAGCGGCGGCAGTAGGCTCGCTGACAATCCTCTCAACCGTAAGGCCCGCGAGCTCGCCCGCCGTTTTTGTCGCGCGCCGCTGCGCCTCGCCAAAATAGGCCGGGCATGAGATCACCGCTTCCGTCACCGCCTCCCCCAAAAAGACCTCCGCGTCCTCTTTGAGCTTTCTGATGATGATCGAAGAAAGTTCCTCGGGAAGGAACGTGCGCCCGCCGAGGCTGTATTCCTTTTTCGCACCCATGCTGCGTTTGAAGACGGACGCCGTATTTGCCGGGTCCGTGAAACGCCGCTCGGCCGCGAGCTTGCCCGTCAGCGCCTCGCCGTCAGGCATCACGCTTACGATCGACGGCGTGAGGTGTTCGCCGAACGAATTCGGGATGATGACAGCGCCGTCCCGCTCCATGACAGCCACAAGGCTGTTTGTCGTACCCAGGTCAATACCGATGATTGGCATGGCTATTTACCCTCGACCTGGGCGATGCGCTCCAGGGTTTTTGAAAGCGTTTCCTCGGCGGACGCGAGCTTCGCGCGCTCCGCCTCGACGACCTGCGCCGGCGCCTTCAATGTAAAACCATCGTTCGCGAGTTTCCCCGAAATGCGCGCGATCTCCCCTTCAAGCCTTGCCTGCTCTTTCGCGAGCCTTTCGCGTTCGGCTTCATAGTCGATCAGTTCCGCGAGCGGCGCGTATACCACCATGCCCTCCAAAACCGCCGAGCTGGATTCCTCCGGCGCCGCGGCGTCTTCCGCGATGAGCCGGACTTCCGATACGCCGGCGAGGTTTTTGATATGGGCCTGGATATCCGGCCCAAGGCCGCCGCTGCCGCCCCTGATGATGATCGGGAATTTGCGCGAGGGCGAAGCGCCCGCCTCGGCGCGTATGTTTCGCACCGCGCGGATGACTTCTTTCGCGGCCTCGACCCTTTTTGCCGCCGCGCCGAAAGCCTCGTCGCCCGCAAAACCATGCGGGCGCGGCCACGCGTCGCGTACCAGCTTTCCGGGTTTCTCAAGATAGCCCCAGATTTCTTCCGTGATGAAGGGCATGAAAGGATGCAGCAGCCGGAGCAAGTCCGAAAGCGCGTATACAAGGACGGCGCGGCAAATATCCCGGGCCTCTTCGTCCTCGCCGTAGAGCCGAGGTTTCACAAGTTCGATATACCAGTCGCAATAACCATCCCTGATAAGATCCTGTATTTTTTGCACCGCTACGGAAATTTCAAACTTTTCAAGGTTTTCCGTGATCTCCGCGGCCGCGCTTTCAAACGTCTTTAGTATCCACATATCCTCGTCGCGCAGCGCTTCATGAGAGATAGCGGAAATATCCTTCACTGCGCCGGGATCGTCCCCGATATTCATGAGTACAAAACGGGAAGCGTTCCAGAGCTTGTTCGCGAAATTGCGCGAGCCCATGACGTTTTTTTCAATGAAGCGCATATCGTTGCCGGCCGCGCTGCCGCTTAGCAGGAAGAAGCGAAGCGCGTCGGCGCCGTACTCATCGATGACTTCGAGAGGGTCAACGCCGTTGCCGAGGCTTTTGCTCATCTTGCGCCCCTGTTCGTCGCGCACAAGGCCGTGTATAAACGCGTACTCAAACGGGGATTCCCCCATGATCTCGATAGCTGAAAACACCATGCGCACTACCCAGAAGAAGAGGATATCGTAGGCCGTCACGAGGACGCTTGTCGGGAAGAAATACTTCAGGTCCGGCGTATCTTCGGGCCAGCCGAGCGTAGAAAACGGCCAAAGCCCCGAGGAAAACCAGGTGTCGAGCACGTCCTCATCCTGCCGGAGCGCTCCGCCGTCGCCGCCGGCCGCTCCGCAGGCTGGGCACGCGTCCGGCGCTTCGCGGGCTACTATCGTTTCGCCGCACTCATCGCAATACCAGGCGGGGATCCTGTGCCCCCACCAAAGCTGGCGGCTGATACACCAGTCGCGTATTTCCTCGAGCCAGTGCAGGTATATTTTTTCAAACCGGGCCGGCACATGCTTCAGATCGCCGTTTTTTGCCGCTTCGATCGCGGGCGCCGCAAGCTTTTCCATGCGCACAAACCACTGCTCGCTTATCATCGGCTCGACTATCGTATCGCAGCGGTAGCACTGCCCCGTCGGAATGACCACATCCTCGGTCTTTACAAGAAAACCGGCCGCGTCAAGCGCCGCTACCCATCGTTTCCTGCACTCAAAACGGTCGAGGCCCTCGTATTCCCCGGCCTCGCCGGTCATTTTCGCGTCGAAATCAATGCAGACCGGCTGCGCGAGCCCGTGCCGTTCGCCGACCTCAAAGTCGTTCGGATCGTGCGCGGGCGTGATCTTTACCGCGCCCGTACCCTTTTCCGGATCCGGGTACGGATCCGCGATGACCGGCAGTCCCCTGCCGACTATGGGCAAAAGTACGGTCTTGCCGACCATATCCCTATATCTTTCATCGTCCGGGCTTACGGCGATGCAGACGTCCGCGAACATCGTCTCGGGCCTTGACGTCGCGACCGTGATCCCCTCTCCGCCGTCCGGCGCGGGATAGCGGATGTACCAATACTTCCCGTCCAAATCCTCGTGCTCCACCTCCGCGTCCGAAAGCGAAGTGCCGCACGTGGGGCACCAGTTGATCAGGCGGCTGCCCTTGTATATCAATCCCTTTTCATAGAGGCGCACAAAAAACTCAACGACGGCCTTGTTGCAGCCTTCGTCCATCGTGAAGCGCTCCCGCTCCCAGTCGCAGGATTCGCCGAGCCTGCGCTGCTGCTCTGTGATACGCCGGCCATACTCTTCCCTCCAGCGCCAGACGCGTTTCAGGAATTCCTCGCGGCCAAGCTCATATTTTGTCTTACCTTCGGATTCAAAAATCTCATCCGAGACCCTCACCTCGGTCGCGATACTCGCGTGGTCGGTCCCCGGCAGCCAAAGCGCGCTGTACCCCTGCATCCTGCGCCATCTTGTGAGCACATCCTGCAGCGTATGGTCAAGCGCGTGCCCCATATGAAGCTGCCCCGTGATATTCGGAGGGGGCATGACTATCGTAAAGGGCTTTTTTGAAGGATCCCTCAGAGCGTGAAAATCGCCGTCCTTTTCCCAGCTTTCATATATGCGTTTTTCAAAGCTTTTCGGGTCGTATGTCTTTGCAAGTTCTCTCATTCTGACGCTTTCTTCTTCTTTATATTTCTTCTTCGTATTTCTCGCCGAGCGTCACGCGCACGGCGCCGAGCCGTCCGGTGTCCCGTTTGCCAAAACCATAGCCGGTCTTTTCGGGGACAATACCGAACCTGGGCTCAAATTTCGCGCCCAGCCCTTTGATTATACCAAACCCGGTCGGGGTTATCATTTCCGTATGCACGTCGCTCTCTATCACGATCGGGATGCCCGCGCCCTTCGCCATCTCGGCGACAGCCGGGACCGGTACGGGTATGAGGCCGTGCTGGCACACGATCGAGCCGCTGCCGTCGCGCGGCGCCGAGCAGTAGAAGTCCGTGACGCCGAGCAGGTCGATCGCGATCGCGGCCCCGACGATATCGATGATCGAATCCAGCGCGCCCACTTCATGAAAGGCCACGTCCGCGATATCCTTCCGGTGTACCGCCGCCTCGGCCTCCGCGATCACCTTGAAGATGGCGAGGGCGTACGCCTTGGCGGCGTCTGTGATGCCGCTCCCCTCTATCATCCCTTTGATATCGCTGTAATGCCGGTGCGAGTGCGGGTCTTCGTGATGATGGCCGCCACCGTCGTGCCCGTGATGATGGCCCCCGCCGCCGTCCTCTTCGTGAATGCCGTCCTCTTCGTGAATAATGACGTCAAGATTGATCCCGTGGATCCCGTTCCGCTCGAAGGGATGCGGGATGAGTGCGTATTCGCCGGGGACGATCTTGTCGAGCTCTGCGCGAATCGCGTCCGGATCCGCGCCGAGGTCTATCAGGGCGCCGAGCGTCATATCGCCGCTGATACCGTCGGGGGCCTCAAAATACAGGATTTTGCTGTGCTCCATCTTTACATTTACCGCCTTTTTACCGCTATCCTTTAACTATCATCGAAGCCAGATACCCGGCCCCGAAACCATTGTCGATGTTGACGACACTCACGCCGAGAGTACAGGAATTGAGCATCGCAAAAAGCGCCGCGAGCCCGCCCATCGACGAGCCATACCCGATCGAGGTCGGCACGGCGACGACCGGCACGCTGGCCAGCCCTCCGACGACGGACGCAAGCGCGCCCTCCATGCCCGCGACGACCACGATGGCTTTCGCCTCACGTATCGTCTCTATCCTGTCGAGCAGCCTGTGGATACCAGCTACGCCCACGTCATAGTGCCGGTCGGCCGGGACGCCGTAAAGCTCCGAGGTGATCGCCGCTTCCTCGGCTATCGGGATGTCGGCCGTGCCCGCGCAGACGACCGCTATATGGCCCCGCGCCGGTGCCGGCCGGTCGCCAGCCGCCCGGTACACCAGCAGCTTTGCCGCCTCATAATACTCCAGCCCTTCGGGGATGGCTTCGCGCGCTACCTCGTAGTACTCCGGCCCGACCTTCGTCGCGATTGCGAGCGACGCGTCCGCGGAAAGCCGTTTCAAAATGGCCGCGACCTGTCCGGGCGTTTTCCCGATACCGAATACGACCTCGCTGCGGCCGGTCCTCAGCGCGCGGTGTGTATCGAGCTTCACGAAGCCCATATCATCATAGGGAAGCTGTTTCAGCTTTTCGGACGCTTCGTCAGGAGTGATCCGCCCCTCCGCGACGTCGATCAATAATCGTTGTAATATTTCTTTTTCCATGGATGGTATTTTTGCGCATCTTTTGTCACTGCCGGTTTTCCGGAGTTATTTCAGCTTCTCCTCCACATAGTCATATATCCTGTCCGCAAGCGGGAGGCTGCGCTTCAGCAAATCCCGCCCCTTGCTTTCCGCTCCGGCTGCGAACAGCTCGTCTTTGATGAGACGTATATTGATCCGGACGTTCAGCCAGGCCGCAAGCAGCGCCGCTTTTGAAAGCGCCGCGCCGCAGCCCGCGTCGCTGACCGCGAGCGCGCTGCCTTTTTCCGCAAGCCTCTCAAGCAATGGCAGCGTTTCGGCGCACTTTTCCATGATTTCGAGCGGCACGAGCGACGCCTGCATCAGGCAGTCCTGCATGACCCTTTCCTTCTCCGCTTTTTCCGCTTCCGTACCGGACGCCATCCCGTACGCGGCCGCAAGCGGCGCGAAAACCTCGGCGTCTTTTTCAACAAGCGCAAGCAAATCGGTCTGAAGCCCATAAGCGGCTGCTTTCAAACCCTGCATCTCTTCCTCTACATCCGCGTATTTGGGCTTGCCGACCGTCAGGTTTGCGACCATCCCGCCGAGCGCTGCCCCGAGCGCGCCGGCAAGCGCCGCCGTCCCGCCGCCGCCAGGTACAGGCTCTTTTGAGGAAAGTCTTTGCGTGAACTCATAAATATCCGGTTTCAACTCATCACCCATTTAATTTATCCATATTTATCAAAGACAGTATATCAGTTTTTCACTTGTACCTGCCGTACGAAAGCGTGGTTTCGTACCAGGCTTCAAGGTTTTCTTCCTTGTAAACGTCGAGCACGATGGAACAATCCATGATGAAGCCGCCGCCCGGCGCGCATATATCTATATACCGCTTGGTCTGCTCGACGATCTCTTCCTTCTTGCCGAACGCGAGGGCCGCCGAGGACACCTGCCCCGTAATGCACGCCACGCCGCCGAGGATCTTTTTCGCGCGCGCCATATCAACGTTCTCAAACATATACATGACTTTCCCCTTCGGGACTTCCGCCAGGATCTCAAGACGGCTATTGTATCTGCCCTCACAGAATACCTGCGGGATCATGCCGCAGTCCACGATCAGCTCGATCATATCCCTCAGGAAAGGCCAATAGTATTTCAGGTACGTCTCGTTGCTCATGAAATCGTCCGTGCCGCCGTGCAGCGGGATATAGACGAATTCCCTTCCCGCTTCCGCGGCCTTGCGGATCGCCTGCCCGCACTGATGGTGGAAATATTCCGTCGCGGCATATACCTTGTCCGGGCATGAAAAAAGATCCATCGGCACGTTGATGAAGCCCCGCAGGTTGTCCGCCAGCATGTCATAAGCCATCGGCAGCCCAAGCGTCGGGTAGCATGGCGCCTGCATTTCCGTGGCGATCCCCGAAAGCTCCGCGACCTGCTCGCGGTATTTCACGACCTGTTCTCCCGCGAACATCAGCGTCAAAAGCGCCTGCCTGACTTCCGGGTCGGCAAAAGCCGCCATAGACTGGAAATGCCCAAACTCCACGATATTGTTAAGCTCGAGTTTTTTGAGCCCTTGCAGCCTATCATGCCGGTCGGGGAACACCTTCGTAAAAATATACGCGGTCGGGTCGTTCAAAAACTCATCGTACTCGTCCTCAGCCATATAGGAGCGGTCGACGATCTGGTGCAGGGCGTCCAGCCCGAGCCCGTGCGCCGCGCCCGGCCACTTGATATAATTCGTACCCAGCACTTCCATCACGCTGATCGGGTAAAGCGACGGCAGCCTGAAGCAGTCGAGCTCATATTTCGCGAGAAACTTCCGGACGCTGTCTTTCAGGTTGCGAAAATCCGTCGTCGCCTCATAGTTTGTGATCCCGCCCGCCTGCGCGTAGGACTTGCCCATCTTTGGCGCAAAAGGCACGCGATCCGGCTCTTTCAGCGCGATCGCGTCTTCGTACCGCTTTTTTCGCATCTCAAGACTGTTTTCACTCATGTTTAAAACCCTCTATTTTTCGCCCCATTCGACCAAAGCGTTAAAAGCCTGGGCGCCGTCCGCGCTGTTCACGCCGTCTATATAGTCAACGCCGCCATCCAGCTCTTTTCGATAGATCTTCACGCCGCCGCCCGGCCTGACTTCGTTGATATAATGTACTTCTATCGCCTTGATCTCGCGCGCCCTGTGCTCCTCGAACGTATAGCTGTCCGTGATGTAATCGACGTATTTGGCGTTGTTCAGGTGGCCGTTGTAATCGACGTCGCTGTATTTGATTTCGCTCTCTTTCACAAACCCGGCGCCGTCTATAGGCTTCAGCCGCGAAACGCCCTTTTCGAGCGCACGGTCTTTTTTGAGTTCTATCCCAAAATAATCGAACAGCCTGTCGCGCCTGATCTCGCGCGTCTCCAGATCCATGATGATCCAGACCGAACCCGCGCGCACAAGGGCCTCGCCGTCTTCGCCGCGGATGACATAATCCCGCTCGTACATCGCGCGCGGCGCCTGCGGCCAGGTTTCGACGGTCACTTCCTCCCGGAGCATCGGATAGCGGTCCACTTCCGCCCTGATGCGCATCAGTATCCACGCGACGTTCAGCTCGTCGTGCAGCCTCGTCACGGACGCCCCGAGATTTGCCGCGTGGAACGCCGCGATATCCTGGAACATACCAAACATCGAACTCAGCTTTTGCCGCCGCGCAAAATCAACGTCAGTATCCGTGATCGAGCGGCTGATGGTATATAGGGGCACGGGTTCACGCATCGGTTTTACCCGGCCCGGCTTCGGTTTTCCCTCCAACCAGTATATCGCGCAGGGTCTTTACCGTTCCCTGCCCTCCGTTCAGATTCCGTCTCACCGAGAACAGCTCAAACCCGAAGCGTTTGTGCAGCGTACCCATGACGCCCTGCGGCATCAAAAGGATGATCGCGATCGCGACCGCGCCCAGTATGATCATGCTGATGCCCGGGAAATTGTAGAGGTATTGCCGGATAAATATGAAGATGGCCGCGCCAAGGATCGGCCCCTCTATCGTACCCATCCCGCCGATGATGACGATGAAGACCATCGACACCGTCCAGTCGATGCCGAAGGCGGCCTTTGGTACGATATAGACGAGGTTGAGATAGAGCACCACCCCGGTCAGCCCTGTGTACCCCGCCGTCAGCAGGAAGATCCTGAGCTTTGTCTGGTAGAGCTTTACGCCGCGCACCTCCGCCGAGCTCTCGTTGT